>OJJL01000025.1_pt1 | contig 276668 bp, 248 predicted proteins | sample 1596171 | NCBI WGS metagenome assembly OJJL01 (sample SAMEA4350121, study PRJEB24818) | metagenome | biome: human; feature: gut; material: faeces | place: Denmark | collected 2013-09
TTGCCATAACGAAAAAACTGATGCCTAAAGTTACATAAACTTTGGGTAATAACAAAGCCCGGGCTTGGGAAAGTCCGGGCTTTGCGCATAAAAAAAGGTTGTGCCAGCATTTTGACACAACCTCTTTTTTATTGATATTCCGTTCTATTCTTTCTTCTCAAGTGAGAAGCCTAGCATCATGCCGTCGTAACTGTTTGCTAGTGAACTGATTGTTTTCAGTGTGGCATTGCTGCTCTTGCTGGAAAGGAAAGTGATTAGTTTCAGTAGTTTGTCCGACTCAAACAGTAAATCCATGCTGCCGGATGTACAGTTAACTTTGGCATTCATGTTTATCAGTCTGACGAACTTCATGGTTACATGCTTTTCGGTAGCGTTATACATATAAGTCCCGTTCAGAGTTTTGGTTCCCAGTTTAGCATTGAAAGTGCTGTCGGCATTGAAGGTAAAACTCATTTGTCCGGGTTTGATACCCACTTTGCTCAGTTGCTCATTGAGTTTGGCTTCGGCAGTGGTAGCAGCAACGGCTCCGCCGGCTTTCATCAACAGGTTGTCTGATTCGAATTCGATAGCGGCACCGGTGTACGACCATGTACCTGTCATATCAACAGTATTCTTGCCGGTAACGGCGCTGACTACTTTTTCTACATTTTCTTTGTTGAATAAATCTTTTAGCGATTGTGCCTGGCTATTGGCCGACACAAGAAGTAAGGTGGCAATAAATGCCAGTGAAAATACACTCTTTTTCATATTTACTATTACTTTATTTGGTATTTAATTCTTTATTAATACTCTCTATATAATCTAATAACTCTTTTTTGCCCATTCTGTTCTCAGAAGAGGTCACAAAATAAGGGGGAAGTTCTTCCCATTGCTCTTTTAGTTTTTTCAGATACTGCTGGATATTGGTGTTCAGCCTGCCGCCTTTCAGCTTATCCCCTTTGGTAAAGACAATGGAGAAAGGTATTCCGTGCTCGCCCAGCCATCCCATGAATTCGATATCGATGACTTGTGGTTCAAGCCGTGAGTCAATAAGCAAGAAGAGATTGGTCATCTGTTCACGTTCCAGAATATAATCTTCGATGATACGCTGTATTTGTGATTTTCCTTTTTGTCCGCGTCTGGCATAACCATAGCCAGGTAGATCGACGATGTACCAGCTTTTATTAATAAGGAAATGATTGATGAGCATAGTCTTTCCCGGAGTGGCGGAAGTCATGGCAAGTCCTTTACGCCCTGTTAGCATATTGATGAGGCTGGATTTTCCAACGTTGGAACGTCCGATAAAGGCATATTCAGGAAATATTCCGGGGGGACATTTTTTCACATCTGTGTTACTAATGACGAATTCAGCGCTTGTAATCTCCATTTTTATGTCAAATTTAGAAAGTTTCTTACTATTTTTCTTTTTTTCTGCGTATGCAAAGGTAGTACTTATTTCAAAAATCTATGTTCGGAATGCGGAAATCTAATTATCTTTTAAGAAGATAAGCTGCATTTTGGCATAACTTTTTCATGCTTACATGAAAGTTCTGCACTCAATTTACATTATCTTTGCCGCCAATAGTTGATTTTTTAGTATGAACGGACAATTTTCCTCGATATTATTGGAGAAGGCGGTGAGCGAGTTTGCCAAACTGCCAGGAGTGGGGCGGAAGACCGCTATGCGCTTGGTACTACATCTTCTGAGACAAGATACGGCAGTGGTAGAAGCCTTTGGTAACGCTATTGTTACACTGAAGCATGAAGTGAAATATTGCAGGGTTTGCCACAATATTTCAGATACGGAAACTTGCCGTATTTGTGCCAATCCGCAGCGGGATGCATCTACAGTTTGTGTTGTAGAGAATATCCGCGATGTCATGGCGGTGGAAGCGACGCAGCAATTCCGTGGACTATATCACGTCTTGGGTGGTGTTATTTCACCAATGGACGGGGTAGGGCCGGGTGACTTGCAGATAGAAAGTCTTGTACGGCGTGTGGCTGCCGGTGGAATCAAGGAGGTGATCCTGGCACTCAGCACTACGATGGAAGGTGACACAACAAACTTCTATATTTATCGTAAGCTTGAAAAGATGGGGGTGAAGCTAAGTGTGATTGCCCGTGGCATTTCAGTGGGCGATGAGTTGGAATATGCGGACGAAGTCACTCTGGGACGTAGTATTGTAAACCGGACGCTTTTTACGGGAACGAATTAAATTATTGTTATTAAGTCTATTGTTTATAAGAGAATGGAAGAACAGATAAAACACGTTGCGAGTCGTTTAAAAGTAATATTTATCAGTTTCTGGTTGCTGCCGGTGATATGGATCATAGTAGGTGAAACCGGTGGAGATTGGGTAGGTATATATGCCGCTGATGTCCATACGACTTATTTTGCAGAAACTTTGTCTATTTTGCTGGTTGCTGCTTGCGTGCCGGTTTCTTTGAAGCTTTTCGCCTGGGTGCTGACGCGGAAGATTGATAAAGTTAGTTTGCCTGAAGCTTTACGTTTATATTCTTTCTGGAGTAAAGTTCGGGTAGCTATGCTTTCGCTGCCGGTATGGGTAGGTCTTGCAGTTTATTATCTAACATTGAGTAACAAAGGTTTGCTTTGTGCTTTTATTGCTCTTACGGCTTCGCTGTTTTGCTTGCCCGGCGAAGGCCGTTTACGTAAAGAATTGCATATCAATAAAGAGGAGGAAGCATGAAATTCTCTGTTGTCATAGTCAATTACAATGTAAAGTATTATCTGGAACAGTGTCTTTGTTCCTTGTATAGGGCTATTGACAATCTTTCAGCCGAAATTTTTGTAGTGGATAATGCGTCCGTCGATGATTCGGAGGCATACCTTACCGAACGCTTCCCGCGTATTACCTATATATATAATAAGGAGAATGTTGGTTTTGCCCGTGCTAATAACCAAGCCATTCGTCAAGCGAAGGGAGAATACGTGCTGTTGCTGAATCCTGATACGGTATTGTCGGAGCAGACTTTGGAAGAAGCGCTTCTGTTTATGGACACGCATCCTTGCGTCGGAGCTGCCGGTGTGAAAATGCTGACGGATGACGGACGTTTTCTGCGGGAATCAAAGCGTGGATATCCTACTTTGGCTGCCACTTTTGGTAAACTGTCCGGCTTGGGAAAACTTTTCCCCCGTTCTAAAGGTTTAGGTGGGTATTATTGTAATGCCTTGGATGCGGATGCCATTCACCGGGTGGAAGTATTGGCAGGTGCATTCATGTTGCTGCGCCGTTCTGCATTGGAAAAATCCGGATTACTGGATGAAGACTTCTTTATGTATGGTGAAGATATAGATTTGTCCTGCCGGATTGAGGAGGCGGGATATGAAAATTACTACTTGCCTTATCCTATATTGCATTATAAGGGAGAAAGTACATCGAAAGATACCTATCACCATGTGCGCGTATTTTGTGGAGCAATGGATATTTTCTTTCGCAAGCATGGTGAACGTTATGGGCTCTTGGGGCGTTGGCTTGTTCGGATCGGTATCCATTTACAGATGTATATTCGTTTGCTGATGCTTTCCTTGAGACGTATATTTAGTTTCCCGGGAAAAAAAGCGAAAGTTCCCTTTCTTAAAGGACAAGCTTTCCCTCGTTTTCTTGTTTTCGGTGAAGAAGCCACTATTCATAGTTTGCGTGGACTTTTCAAACGTAACGGGCTGATCGGAAAGCATCATTTCGTTGTGGCAAACGAAGCATCTGCCGCTGACGGACATGCCGGTCCATTCATCTCGCTGAAAGGTTTCACGCATGTGGTGTATGATTGCCGTGCCTTTTCTTTTTCTACAATTATCCGCTTGCTGTCCCGCCATCGGAAAATGGGATTGCGTCTGGGAATTTATAACCCGGAAAGTCGCGTACTGGTGACTTCCGAAAAATGTTATCTCTGATCATGAAACATATTTATTTTGTAAACGAACGTATTCGCCTTCGTGCTATGGAACCGGAGGATCTGGAATTGATTTGTGAAATGGAAAACGATCCGCAACAGTGGGATATCAGTAACTTCACCGTACCCTATTCACGCTATGTGATGAAGCAATATATGGAGAACTCACAATGCGATATGTTTTCCGATAAGCAACTGCGTATGATGGTGGTGCGCCTTGAAGATCATGCTACGATAGGAACGATTGATATTACAGACTTTTCTCCGATGCATGCACGCGGAGAAGTGGGTATCGTTATCCGGAAAGAGTTTCGTGGCGCAGGCTATGCAAAAGATGCATTGACACTACTTTGTGACTATGCTTTTGACTTTCTGCGTATGAAACAGTTGGTTGTTCATATCGCCACCGATAATGAGGCAAGCATGCGTTTGTTCGCCTCTTGCGGCTTTGTTCAGTGTGGGTTGTTAAAAGATTGGTTGTGTGTAGAAGGTTATTTCAAAGATGTTGCATTACTGCAGTGCATCCGGGTTGATTAATTCAATGTGGGTATCTGCGGGAAGCGTGACCATGTTTGATATTTGCCTCCCAGTTCTCCCAAAACATTTTTCCAAAGTTCTGCGCTTCCCTTTTCATCCATAAGGGAAGCGATGTTTGTCGATCCTATCAGCCAGGTGTTTTCTTCAATTTCCTGGCATAGCTGGTCATGTTCCCAGCCTGAATATCCCAAGAAGAAGCGTATTTTTCCGGTGATGTCATTGCCTTCCAAAATATAACGGCGGATGGCATCAAAATCTCCGTTCAGATAGAATCCTTTTCCTATTTGCAGAGAATCTTTTATACCTTTTAGTGTATGAAGGTAAAACAGCGTATCGGTACATAACGGACCGCCTTTATAAATAGGTATATTTTCCACATCTTTGAAGTCTTTCAATACGTCATTAAGATATAGCGGGAGAGATTTGTTCAATACCAACCCCATTGTACCATCCAGCGTATGGTCTACCAGCAGGATAATAGAACGTCCGAACATCTCGTCATAGAGGAAAGGCTCGGATATCAGTACTTTTCCACGTGAAGGTAATACGTGGTTCGTTTCAATTTTGAATATGTCTGTGTTAATATCCATGCCACTAATATACAGACAAATCCTTGAAAAACAAATATTATTTCTCTTTTTTCACTGATAGAATTTTCATATATGTTATATAACAGGTTTTTATTAGGAAGAAATTGGTTACTTTTGCAAATTGTTATCTCTTTATTGTAAATCATGAAATTGACTATCTATAATTATATCTGTTTTTTTGTTTTTGGTTATTTTTTTTCGTATAGTAGTTCTTGTTGTGCTTTTGTTGCAGACGATGTGAACCATCGGCTTGAAGTACTTATCGCTCGGAAAAGTATAATGGGGCGTGTTGTAGATGGAGACGGTGTGCCTTTACCGGGAGCTACAGTGTTGGAAAAAGGTACTTCGAATGGTGCAGTGACGGATTTGGAAGGCAAATTTGCACTGACGGTTGCTGATGATGCGGTGCTGAGATTCTCTTTTATGGGATATAAGACGCAGGAGGTAAGCGTAAAAGGACATACATTTCTGGATATTGTATTAGAAGAAGATGCGGTGGAACTGGATAAAGTAGTTGTGACTGCATTGGGTATCGAAAAGAAGGAGCACTCTCTTTCCTATGCAATGAGTCAGGTGAAAAGTGAAGAACTGACACGGGTTAAAATGCCTAATCTGATAACTTCATTGACCGGTAAGACTGCCGGTGTGCAGGTTAATCAGGTATCATCGGGACTGGGTGCTTCCGCTAAAGTAAATATTCGCGGAATCCGTTCGGTAGCCGGGGAGAATCAACCTCTTTATGTAATTGATGGTGTTCCTATGTTAAATTCAATTTCGGAACAGGCTTTCAGTGCCATTGGCGGAACAGCTAATGCAGGTAACCGCGATGGCGGTGATGGTATCTCAAACTTAAATTCGGAAGATATAGAAAGCATAAGTATTCTGAAAGGGGCTCCTGCAGCGGCACTTTATGGTAGCCAGGCAGGTAACGGTGTGATATTGATTACGACCAAGAAAGGTAAATCACAAGGACAACGGAGCATATCATTTTCTACCAGTCTGATGTTCGATAAAGCATCTTCTTTACCCGAAATGCAAAATCGTTATGGAGTAAGCGATGGGGTGGATAGTTGGGGAGAACGAAAAGACTTGCCGAAATACGATAATCTGAATGATTTCTTCTCTACCGGAGTGACTTCCATTACTTCCGTATCCGTAAGCCATGGCAATGAGAAATTGCAGAATTATTTTTCATATGCCAATACTACCGGTAAAGGGATTATTGATAAAAATCGCTTATCCAAGCATAATATTACATTTAGGGAAACTTCTGTGATATTCAATAATCGTTTGAAACTGGATGGTAATGTGAATTTGATGCGACAAGTCTCTAAAAACAAACCGACAGTAGGCGGATTTTATATGAACCCGTTGGTGGGGCTTTATCGGTTTCCCCGTGGAGAGGACTTGTCGTATTATAGGAATAATTTCGAAGTGTACGATGAAAGTAGAAACCTGAATATACAGAACTGGCATACTGCCTATGAAGATTTTGAGCAGAATCCGTATTGGATAACGAACCGCATACAAACTAAAGAAGTGCGTATGCATGCCATTGTCTCCTTATCGGCAAACTTGCAAGTAAATGACTGGTTGACGGTACAGGCTCGTGGCAATGTGGATTGCATTGACGATAAAGTCCGTCAGAAATTTTATGCTTCTACGGCTCCGGCGTTAGCCGGTACTAACGGACGTTACCTGGAAATGGATTATCAGGATCTCCAGTTTTATGGTGACCTGATGCTTATGATGAAGAAGAAATGGGGCGATTTCTCAGTAAATGGTGCATTTGGGGGAAGTATTACTGATAAGACTACTAATTCTACCCGTTATGATTCCAAAACAGCTTCTTTGTACTATGCCAATGTATTTACTCTGGCAAATATTATAATGAACGGTTCAGCAGCTCTTGACCAGAAAATTGATTCACACCGTCAGCTGCAATCGCTGTTTGCTACGGCGCAGGTGGGTTATAAAGAGAGTGCCTATATAGATTTGACGGCCCGCAATGACTGGTCTTCCACTTTATCACATACCAAGCACGAAGGCAGAGGATATTTTTATCCTTCAGTTGGCACTTCGTTGATCCTAAGCCGTCTGCTGACTTTACCTGAATGGGTGTCGTATGCAAAGGTGCGTGCTGCTTATAGTATGGTGGGGAATGATATTCCTTTGTATATTACGAATTCCGCTTCCCATATCACTGCCGGTGGTGAATATCTGGCGAATGATGCGGCACCTTTCAAGGAAATGGAACCGGAGATGAATTATTCGTGGGAAATTGGTGCAGAAGGACGTTTTCTGAACAGCCGTATCGGGTTTAATATCACTTTCTATAGAACAAATACTCATAACCAGTTTTTTAAATTGCCTACGCTGGCGGGTGACAAATATGCTTACCGCTATGTGAATGCCGGTAACATTCAGAATCAGGGATGGGAAATCGCATTGGACGCTACTCCTGTGATGGCAAAAGATTTTATGTGGAGCACTACTCTTAATTTTGCTTCTAACAGGAACAAAATAGTTGCTTTGCATGAAGATTTGAAAGAATTTGTTTATGGCCCTACCAGTTTCTCTTCCAGTTATGCCATGAAATTGATAAAAGGTGGATCGATTGGCGATATTTATGGAAAAGCTTTTGTCAGAGATGCTTCCGGTAATATTGTTTATGAGACGGAAGGGAATAATGCAGGATTGCCAAAAGTAGAAGGTGACGGGAATACGGTAAAGGTTGGAAACTCCAATCCGAAGTTCCAGCTGGGATGGAATCATACGCTTTCTTATAAAGACTTGTCTCTCTATTTCCTGATAGATTGTCGTTACGGTGGTAAGGTGCTTTCGCAAACTCAGGCAGATATGGACTTGTACGGTGTATCGGAAATTACCGGAAAGGCCCGTGATAATGGTTATGTTATGCTGGAGGGGCAGCGGATAGAGAACGTGAAGGGATTCTATAAGATTGTAGGCGGACGCGCAGGGACAACGGAATATTATATGTATGATGCGAGCAATATCCGATTGAGAGAACTTTCATTGTCTTATCAGTTACCTGCTTCCTGGATGGAAAAATCTAAAGTTCTGAAGAAAGCGCAGGTTTCTTTTATAGCCCGCAATTTGTTCTTCTTTTATAAGAAGGCGCCTTTTGATCCGGATCTGGTGTTATCTACCGGTAATGATAATCAAGGCATTGATGTGTATGGGATGCCAACAACGCGCAGTTGGGGCTTTTCATTGAAGTGTGAATTTTAATGGGAGAGGGGAGGATTGATATGAAAAGATATAGTTGGATATTCGGTGCTCTGTTAGTTTTAACTTCTTGCACGGGTGACTTTAAGGATATCAATACGGATTTATCCGGAATTACGGATGAAGATTTGCAGATTGATTATAATGAACATGGTATTCGTCTGGGAGTGATTCAGCAGGGCATTTACTTCAATTATGATTATGGAAAGGGTAAGAACTGGCCTTTCCAGTTGACGCAGAACCTGAATGCAGATATGTTCAGTGGATATATGCATGATGGAAAACCATTGAATGGAGGTAGCCATAATTCGGACTATAATTTGCAAGATGGTTGGAACAGTGCAATGTGGGGACATACCTATTCGTATATTTTTCCACAGATATACCAGTCGGAGAACGCAACGCGTGAGAAACATCCGGGTTTCTTCGGAGTCACCAAGATTCTGAAAGTGGAAGTGATGCATCGCGTTACGGATTACTATGGTCCTATCATTTATTCACGGTTTGCTGATCCTAACGCAGAATATATGCCTGATACACAAGAAGCGGTTTATAAAGAGTTCTTTTGTGAATTAGATACGGCTGTGAGTACCCTTACCGGTTATGTCGAGTCAAATCCGGAAGCTGCTGAGTTTTCTCGTTTTGATATACTGATGGATGGCGAATACATTTCGTGGATAAGGTTTGCCAATTCATTGAGAATGCGGCTTGCAATGCGAATAGCCACAGTGGATGAAGAGAAAGCCCGTTCAGAGTTCCTGAAAGCTTTTAATAATGAATATGGAATATTGGAAGCGGAAAATGAACCGGTGGCGGTATCTACAAAGAAAGGGTATGCCAATCCGTTGGGAGAACTCAATCTGGTGTGGAACGAAACTTATATGAGTGCTCCAATGGAGTCTATCATGAACGGTTATGAAGATCCTCGGCGTACTGTCTTTTTTGCCACATGCCAGGATGAGTCGTTTAAAGGACAGTATCGTGGAATCCGGCAGGGAACTTGCTTCTCTCATAGCAATTATATGGGTTTGTCGAAACTGAAGACTACTCAGTCAACGGATGCGGTTCTTATGACTGCTGCCGAGGTCTGGTTTCTGCGTGCGGAAGCCGCTTTGAGGAACTGGACAGATGAAGATGCCGGTATATGCTATGAAAAAGGAATTACTTCCTCTCTACATCAGTATGGTATCATGCAGACTGATTCATATTTGAATAGTGATAAATTGCCAATTGATTTTGTGGATACATTTGATGCTGAAAATAATATAAAAGCCTATTGTAAAGTCTCACCGAAGTGGATTGAAACAGCAGACCGGGATACGAAGTTGGAGAAGATCATTACGCAGAAATGGCTGGCAATGTTTCCTGAAGGATGTGAAGCCTGGGCGGAGCAGCGCAGAACCGGATATCCACGCCTTTTTCCTGTTCGTTTCAATCATAGTAAGGATGGCTGCGTTGATACGGAAATTATGATTCGCCGTTTAAACTTTCCCGGAGGATTACAAACGGAAAATCCGGAGCAATACCGTGCATTGGTGAAAGCTTTGGGAGGAGATGATAATGCCGGCACCCGTTTGTGGTGGGATACCGGCACTAATTGGTAAGTTTATTCTATTATATCGGATGGTTTTCTGCAAAGATTGCCATCCGTTCTTCTAATTGTGCATATTGATGATCCTGGATGAATGAAGTACAGGCACGCAAACCTTCCTGATGGCTACCGGTGGTAATCAGAGATATGGCGCTGACACCATAGTACATCAATTCCTTAGCCAATTCGCCGCTGGTCATCCCCGGATAACCGATAGTAAAGTAGAAGCCATCGGCTACGGGATCACCAAGGTCATTGTCATATACCAGATGAAAACCGTGGCGCAGAAAAATCTCTTTTAGCCTGTGAGCACGTTCACCATATATTTTCACTTCGTCAAGGAAGTTGTACTGCCCTTCGTTAGCAGCCTTCAGCATGGCGGCAAGCGCGTATTGTGCCGAATGACTCGTACCGGAGGAGAGGGCATAGAGTACACGGTGAATGAATACTGTACCGAATGTGCCGCCACCATAGCGTTTTGTCAATCCGGGATAAGAGCGGTGATAGAGCTTGTTTGAAATGCAGCTGACACCAATACGCTGTCCGGCATAGCTGAATGCTTTAGAGCCGGAAATGAGCAATACATAGTTGTCTGTATAATGTGCCACTGATGGTTGATAAGGTGCTTGGAATGGTTTGCTCAAATCTTGCCGGAAGTCCATAGCGAAGTAAGCCAGGTCTTCCAGAACAATAACATCATATTGCGTAGCAAGTTCTCCGATGATACGTAGCTCTTCTTCTTTCAGGCAAATCCAGCTGGGATTGTTCGGGTTGGAATAGACGATAGCAGAGATATTCCCTTTCTTGAGGTAACTTTCCAGTTTCTCTTTCAATTTGTTGCCACGGAAATCATATACATCGAAAGTCTCGAACTTTTGTCCCATAACGACTAGCTGTTGCTTCTGTACAGGAAATCCCGGGTCAATAAACAATATCGTATCTTTCTTTTCATCACACTGACTGCAAGTGAGGAACGAAGCAAAGGTGCCTTGCATGGAACCGGTAACAGGTACACAACCTTCCGGTTGCAAATCTACATTAATAAATGCTTTTATAAAACGCGAAGCTTCTTCTTTCAGTGCAGGCAATCCGTTGATGTCAGGATAAAGACTGGCAATTCCTTTTTGCAGAGCTTCTATTTCAGCTTTCACACCTACTGCCGAAGGGGGAAGTCCCGGCACACCCATTTCCATTTTTATAAATTCTATACCAGATTCAGCTTCTGCCTTGGCGGCAATCGCCTTTACTTCGCGGATGGTTGCTTTTCCAAAGTCTGCAATCTGAAATGCTTCGATGGTTTCGTCAATCAGTTTACGTTCAATAGGAGTATTTCTCATGGTTTTTCTCGCTTTTAATTGATTTTGATTTGTCATTCGAATTTTTTTTGCCACACAAAGGTAATATAAATATCTTATAATCAAGCCTACTTTAAAAAAGATGAAAAATATTTCTTTCAAGCTATTGCAGGTTTCAAAAAAACACCTACCTTTGCAACCGCAATCGAGAGAGAAAGCGATAAAAGAAATGAAATTATGGTGCGTTAGTTCAGTTGGTTAGAATACATGCCTGTCACGCATGGGGTCACGGGTTCGAGTCCCGTACGCACCGCTCAGTTCTAAATTAGAAGTCCTAATTCTGTTAAGAATTAGGACTTTTTTTATTCTTTGAAAAGAAGGAAGCATAATTGGGATATTAAACAATCTCAGAATCCTTTGCAAGAGAATTGCGTAATACAATTGATGTTATATTAAAATATATCTCCCATATTATCATTACAATAATATGGGAGATATATAAAAATCCTATTGATAAAGTCTGTTGTATGATGTTTTATATATTCTTTTTCCAATGAAGAAATGAATTCTTGTCGACTTTATCTTTTCCTATTAATTGCAGGTTGTAGGAGTTTAAGCCCGCATAGCGGTATTCGCCATAATTGATGCCACCCAGCAAATCTATGTTCAGAAATGCGCGGACAAGCTTCAAGCCGCATTTCTCTATTTTTTCGACTATACATTTTCCTCCTAAAAGGTTCATTAGTAGATAAGCTGAAACTTCGTAAGCACACCAACCGCATTCTTCCAGATACAGATGGATGCAGCTTTCATTAGATTGTTCTTTTTCAAATACTTCAGAAACTTCTTTTTTCATGATAATCTATTTATTTATTTAGGTCTATATTATATGGTACGATCAATCGGAACTTATTTTCCCTATATTTAAAACAAACTTCCCGCTCTACTGTTTTTTCAAGAGTTGAAACTATTCAGATTATTAACAGTATAAAAGAGAACATAACAAAATGCTATGTGTCTCAATACTAACGCATGAACAAGGACTTCAAGCCATCAAACATACCTGGAAGGGCTATTGTACCATGCACTTCGTCCGGGAACTTTTTGTATATAGCACGCAGATGTTGGCTCTTCATCTCTGGAATGATTCTTTCTCCTAAACTGTCAGCCAATGCGAACTGGTCCAACTTCACATTAGGACGTTGGCGGGTAGCAAAGGCAACATAGAGTTGTTTTCCCGAAAAGTCCTTCTGACCAACTTCTTTCTCGGCTTGCTTCAGGAAAACTCCCCGGTCCCACCATAAGCTGGGATCTATTGCCATGAAGGTATCAAACGACTCAGGATAGTCGAGTAGAACCTGTAGGGTAAATAAACCTGCGTATGAATGTCCTACTAAGAAATTGCGGCCGTTGGCAGAAACTTTTTTTTCTATTTCCGGGCGCAGTTCTTCAGTTAAGAAACGATAGAAAGCCTTCATTCCTCCACCTTTTGGAGTATCTCCAGGCTGAATACTGCCATCCCGTCGTGCAGCCGAACTGGTAGGGGTGAAATCTCTGGTACGGTCTGTATTCAAAACAGCGACTACAACACAAGGGGGTAATGAAGAAACCCTTGAAGAAGCAAAGAAACGGGTAAAACCTACTACGGAATGGAAAAATACATCTCCATCCAATAAGTAGAGAACCGGGTAGTCTTTTTCTTCTTCACCCGGTTGTTTTTCCGGTTCATAAATCCAGTACATCCTTTCTTCATTCAGTATGTTGGAGAATAAAGAATGGCGGGTTCCTATATTAATAGAGTCCTGCCCTTGTACCGGTAGAGAAGACGTCCAAGCTATCGTAATAAGCAATACTATATAAAAACTTTTCATTTTATCTGATTCTTGTTACAAAGTTGGAAGAAAATATTGGTTTTATCAATCCCTACTTGTGGGTATTTTGGGTAGGATTATTCGCCAAAGTTGGTCATAAATCTCTATCTCTTTCTTCTTTTGTTACAAGCTTCTGTCATTATCCCAATTCAGGCTTTTTCTTTTTGACGAATAAGTCGTTTGTAATCGGTTCTATTTCAATCGTATAATAAGGCTACACCCTTTGCTCGGAATGGCTACACCCTTTTGTGCTTAGGGCTACACCATCCTGACCAAAGGGTGTAGCTATCCTGATGTTTGGCTAATGAGATAAAATCATAGCTTCTCTTTGAAGTAAACAGTGTGTGATTTACTTTTACATCGTAATTGAATGAGGTACATAAAAATAGAAAATCCCCGGAACTGATTAAAATTCCGGGGATTCTCTATTCTATTCTCTCTGTTACTTCTTTATCTTTATCACTTTTTCTATTTCTTCCAAATTATACCGGGCTGCTTCGTTACCATTCCGGGCAGCTTTGGTAAATTCAACAATAGCTTGATCCTCATTGCCACTCAGCAGGTAATAAATGCCGTTATTATTTGCATATTCGGCTGTCTGTTTATTGGATTTATCCAGATACTTCCGGGCATCGGGCAAATCTTTTTTAGACAAGGCTACAGCGGCAGCATTCAAGTTGGCTACTTCGTCATCAGGATACATACGTACAGCGATGTCGAAAACCTTGATAAAATCGTCGCCACCTTTGGGATAGCTGTTGGCCACCAGATACATCTCGTTCAAACTGAGATACTGGGGCTGTGTCTTGATAATCTCTTTTCCTTCGTCTACTTTGAAATTGGCAATCGTATAGTCTATGCGGCAATTCACTTTACGGAGTGCAGGGTATAATTCCTTTAGCATTGTACGATAGGGAGCGCCACCACCTACACGTTTTATTTCCTCTTTCCGGCGGGCTATATCGCTGGTGTTTCGGATGATATTGAGGAATTCGGTTTTCTCTTTCGTGTTAGAGGCTTCCAGAGCTTTTACCAGTCCTTCCCAATTTTCACCGCCAAAGGAGACATTGTAGAGATTGGCAGGAATCTGTTCGTGTACGGACAGATATTTCTTTAACGCTTCGGCACGGCTCTTAGAGAGTTGTTCATTGAGTTTAAGCGGTCCTTCGGGGGAAGCAAATCCTTCAATGTAAACACCGGTAATGGTCAACTTCTTGTCATTCTGTACCTTATTGAACATCTCCCGGATATTCCGCAACTCCGTCTGATTGTTCATGAAATCCGGTAGAATAACGGACTTGCCTACGGGGAAATCGAGATAAGCTTCATATTGTTCGCTACGTGCTTTTACTACTTCTGCTTTCGGCTGAATGTAAGAGGGGACAGGTTGCAGTGCAGCTAGACGTTTGGTCTCCGTAGAAACTCCGTTCATAATCATTTCCTGTGTCAGTACCTCCTGGTGTCCTCCGCATCCGCATAAATCTTCTTCCAGATTCAGATAAGCATTTTCCATCCATGGTTCGTAAGGGATGACTTGTGTGTAGTTCAGAACTTCCTGAGTATTGTAAGGAATCTCTATATTGGTTGCCTTATCCAAAGCCATGGCGCGGAGATAGGCCTTTTGCCTTCTGCGTCCGTTGATAACGATTTCCGGCAATACGACATTATTGTCCGGGCCTGTTAGTACGGGAGTTAGCGTCAGGGTGCGGTCATTGCTGACTTTCAGGTTCCGCATATCCATCTGCATATTTATGTAGAGCGACTCTCCCTGTTGCCATAGGGAGGCATTGGTGATGTTGATGGCATCTTTATAGAATTTTTGCGCGCTGACCGGAAGTGCGGCTATGAGGCACAAAACAGAGTATATCAGTATTTTTTTCATGACTATATTATTTTATGACGTATATGATGTTTAATGCTACCTTGGTAGGACCAATGTAGTTTTTGTGTCCGCTGTCGAGTTTGCTGCCGCACTTGCCGCAGTTGTACTTATCGTAGTCTATGCGGGCGTAGCCTACACCGATTTCCGCTTCCATGCTCCAGTGCTTGTTCAGTATCCATTGATATCCATAAGAAATGCCGGCTCCATAGATATTGCCCTGATAGCGTTCGTGTCCCAAACCTAATATATTCAGGTTGCTTACATTCGCTTCTGCATAATGGGCGTGCAGGCCGAAGAAATGTCCGTAGAAGCGCTCGCACAGCCAGTAACGAAGTTCAGGCTGTACCAGCCAGTGCTTGATTTGTTTGTGATCCGAGAATTTCCAGGGATTGTAGTTACCGGATACATCGAGGGTCAGCTTCTTGGAGAGTCCGACCTCAAATCCAAGGTTAGCCGTAGTGGTAGCCCAATACAATGCATTGGTCTTTATTGCAAATTTAGGCATGTAGTGGCTTTTGTCCTGTCCGTACGTACTGATGGTGTATGTGAGCATCAGGGCTGCCAATAAAAGGAATTTAATCGTTTTCATATTTTCATTACATTATATTATCGTAAAACAATAGCCGGATTTTGCAGTAACTCTTCCACTTTATATGTGGCGGAATAGTTATAATTCCTCAGAGTGAAAGTAACCACATCATTCAATTTGGCTCCGGCGTATATAGTAGTTGAATAAGTGCTGGTGCGGCTGACAGTAAAACCGGATGCAATGCCGGTATCTGATGAGGTTACCGTATAGCGGGGGATATTGAGTAAGCCGTTATTCTGATAAACCTGTATCGTATTGCTGGCAGTTACTGACTGCGCCAGAATATTCTCAAAGCCAATGGTCGTAGGACTAAATCCGGGAGCGGATATTATCAGCTTTTCACTGCTTAAAGCTTTTTTGGAGGTAAACGTGACGGTTTGTCCTCCTGAAGGCTGCGAAGCGTAAGTCCGTTGATAACCACCTGCAACTGCTGTCCAACCGCTTTGGGTGGTTTGCAGGTTTTGGGTTGCAATAAACACCGTTAACGGGTATGTGGGCGGATAATCCGGGTATGATGGAATGGTAAACATAAAGCTGGCTGTATTGTTCACACCGTAATTTACCGTATTGTCTCCGTTGACGGAAACATTGGTAAAGTGGCGCGATTTTACTTCCACGCTCTTGGTCTGGAAGATTTCATTGGCTATCAGAACGGTTTCATCGCTGTTTTCAAGACTGGTACGGAAGTTCAATACTTTGGTTCCGGGACCGGTGGCCCAATAGACATACTGATACCCTCCGTTAGTGTACTCCAGTTGCAGGTTTTTGTTAGGCTCTACCGGATAGAGGTTGCCTGTGGTAATGGTGCACTTCAGCGGATACAAATAGTAGGGTATTGCCGATGGAATAGTGAAGCTCAGTGCTACGTCCTGGTCACGGGCAGTGTATATTTCGGGTGATAAGCCGGCGGGATCAAACAGATATAACGCACTGGATATGACCGTGATGGTACGTGAAAGTACACCTGCCTTAACGGTAATTGTAGCCTCATATTGTCCTGTAATGATGCGGGATACATCGGCAGAAATATTTCCATTTCCGTCATAAGAGAGATTATGAAGTATGCTTCCCTGATCTTCAGCTATGGATACGCTGATTTTAGAGTTATCAGTCACGCCGTTGGCCGTATATTGGGCTGATACCTTCAAGGTGCCTGCCTGGGTGAACAGGAAGTGCAGTCGGCTTACTGTCAGCACATTGTTGTTATTGTCGGAGATAGAAGGAGATTCCTTGAATATCTCGGCATAGATATTATTGGAAGGTTCTGAAGTTTTAGCATCGGCGAATTCAGTACTTCCGTTTGCACTCTCGCTGAAGGATTTTATCACAACCTTGTAGTGGTAATTCCTCATGACGGGGTAGGGCTTCTTGTCCGTATCAAGAAGCTGTATCTTGTAATAAAGTTCTTCGGTCTTTCCTGTCAGTTTTCCCTTAATGATGATATAGGTCTGATCGTTGGAATAGTTCTCATTCTCGAACATATATTTGGCATCCATGTTACAGTCTGTTTCTGTCTGATCGATTTTGGAGACGGGACTGCGAGGCAAGGTCGGCGTGCCGTCTATCAAGGTGAACGGGGTAGCGGGGGCATTCGGGTTGAATGGAGCCACCGTTCCATTACTTGCATAGTTACAGAGCGCATATCCTGTTACTTCGAAATTCGTAGCTTCGGTTTCTACAGTCACTTTGGCCAGGTTGCGGTAAAGTGTGACATTGGGAGTGTCATTGGCGGAAGAGATTGTTTGTCTTCCCCAGAATACTAAATTGGTACTGTTCAATGAAGGTATGATCTCCCTTTCATCTTTCTGCATGGCGGCACGTTCGTCAAAACTATCCCATTGGGAATAATTGGCAATGAGGTGGATGATTCTTGCGTCATCGGGTATATTTGCCTGGAATGTCCCGGTACCATTACTGTTACTGCTTAGGAGCGAGGCATGAGCCCGCCCTATGAATAGTCCGTTGGTATCGAAGGTCATCAACCACAGGTCGTTAACAGCATTCTCATCCGTGGCGGCACGGGTGAGTGCCGGTGTATATTCAGGCATGTTTACCGAGAACTGAAAGGCGGTCTTATCGTCATTTCCAGTCGAGGGAGTGCCGAGAGTAGCTTCATCTGTACACGAAGCCAGAAGAAGACCGAGGAGTGTTATAAGGTAGGTTAATCGTTTCATACTTTTCTAATTTTAATCCATCAATACTGTTTACCGGATGTCGCGGACGCATCGGACGGATGCATTCAGCGGACTAAATTTACCACCTTCTCCAACGCGAGGGTCCATGAAGTTAACAGCACCGGAAGCATTCGAACTCCAATAATAATTTCCTTCAAGGATGCCTTTAACTTCGCATATCCGGATGTTTTGTAAGACATCTATCAGGTAGATTTCCGCTTGCGTGGGCATACGCCAGTCGGAATAGGTTTCTCCGGTAGTGGCATCCCGCTCTACATAATCCCGGCATTTGATTCTGGATGCGGTGTATGTGCTTGCCGTTGTCGTACCATGTTGTGAGGCAAGCATGAAGTGCGGAGAGATTCTCCGGTTGTTTTCTTCCGTATCTATGGCTGCGTGTTCGCTATCTGTCAGCGGATAACCGAGTACGGCATTGTCACGTATGTACGAAGCGTAAGATGCGCCTAATGCGGGATTGGCTGCATAATGGGAATATCCGCTGCCGAAGTCTTCGTCAAACTCGTCCGGATTGGGAAGAGTAGAGAAGTCGGCGACGAAGGAATTCATTATATACATCTTCGTATTATTTTGCCCTTGGCTTCCTCCGGGGACATCGGCTGAAATGTCAGAACCGATGTAGAGGGCCGGATATTGGGAGACAGTGACAGGTTGTGTAAGTCCGGCACCATTGACTACCTGAAAGGTGATATCTTTGGCTAGGAAGTTTTCAGGAAGAGGACTCGTTATGGTTATGTTGCCGGACTTTACATTCGGGGTAGCGGTGATGGTTATCTCTTTTCCACCGTTGGAAACCGATACACCATTTACAGTAATCTTCTGTATTTCTACATCCGGTGTGGATGACTGGAAGGTAGTGGTGAACTGCGTACTGTTGGGCATCGAAATCTTGGTATCTTTTACATAGATGAAGTTGATTCCTTCTACGGAAACAAGTACTTCGTGGGTGCTCCAATCCTGTATGGTGTATCCGGCATTCAGCGGAAGTGCGGAATGCGGGTAGGTATCACCTTTCTTGTCTATGTTCACGCGGATATCATACAGGCGGTTACGTTCCAGTTTATAGAGATTTTCAGTCTGGCCCGTGCTTCCGTCCGATAGCCGGTAGTTTACCGGTATTTTGTAATAGTTCTGAGTAGTAGCGTTACCATCAGTGTCCTTTACAGGGACATTGATGAGTACATAACTTTCCCTGTTCGTATCTTTGGTCCAATCATTGGCATACGAATAGAGGATGAATTGATTGCTATTGCCTGCACCTGTATTTTGTTCCGTAAATGAGTTCATGCTTTGCAGAGTGGGGGTATTTACACTACCGTCTGCAATGGATGAGCCACTGGCGGCATAGTTGACCATTTTTTTTGAAGGTATATTATTGTCTATGGGGGTGAAACCGTTTACATAATTCAGGCTTATTCTGATCTTGGCGGCCGCGCGTTTAAGAACAACGGGAATCTCTTTGTTGACGATGATTCCGTCATTCAGCACCATTGTATGCTTTCCGTCCATTAAGAATGCATCTTGTTTTTTATCTGCATCCAGAGTAGGGGCGGTGAGCGCCTTCAGTTCCGGAAGGGATAATCCCGCAGCCGGAATGGTTGCCGTATGGTTGGCTACTACATAAATGGTATGGTTGATGTTCTGATCGAATTTCTCCTGTGCGGCATCCAGGGTAGCTGTATGTTCCCCGGTTCCGGTCAGCTCGGGAGAGAACGCAAAATGCTGGTAGAACAGGCATTCGTCTGCTCCTTCACGGTAAACGAAAACATCTAATGATTTTATCGTATTTTCATTGAGCGCTTCTTCGCCCGGTTCTTCTACGGCACGCGAAGCCACGGAGCTGGGCATAGACAGTTTCAGGGTAATTCCTCTTACCGATCCTGTTCCTGCTGATTCGATGGAGGAATCATCCTCGCAAGAGGTGAGTCCCCAGAATAATGAGAGTATCAGCGGGAGGATATATAGTTTATTTCGTTTCATAATTCATCTTATTTATATTCGGTTTGGCGGATTAAAATATCCGTGTCGTTGTCGCCCGGAAACTGGCGGTTGCCATTGCTTTGCTTCGGATTGATCCTGAGTTTCACGCCTCCTGCGGTTATGTAGAAGTAAGTGCTCTTAGGATTCCCACTCCAGCGTTTGGTGGCTCCTACCTGTATCGTATATGCTTCATCACGGGCTATTCCTTTGGAAACGTTGAGACCGTCGTTCATGCCAAACGTAAAGTCAAGTCCATTGGTCAGAGTAGCGGTCCAGATGGCACCGGCAGGGGCTGTCAGACTAAAACTGTAGTTGGCGTAGGAAGTCTCATTATGGGCTTCTCCGTTCGCTATGTAGGGAAATTGCACGATGCCTGTAGTGGCACCGGCGTCATCTCCATTGTACGGTTGAAGCTGATAGTCGTCCTCCGTGATCTCTTGTCCGATTTCAGACGAGGTAAGCTCCCATGGATAGGGAGTCGTTTTTATTATTAACTGGTTGTCCGGATGGTCGAGCATAGCCATGACGCGGTAAACTGTATTATGCAGCAGACTGTACTTATGGGTTGTCTGCCCCTGATCGGTAAGATATCCCCTGTACGTATAACTGATCCCGTTGAACAGCGCCTTTATGCGGATATAGGGAGTGTTAGCGTCAGGTGTAGCGTCAGGAACTATATTTCGATATGTATAGAATGAAGCATGTGCATTCTCCGGTACTATTTCAGATAAATCAGACGGCATAAGTTGCAGAGTTGTTCCTCCAAGAAATACCTCCGAAACATTCTTCTTGCTAATGGGCGTCGGCATTGATGTTACCTCCGGACTACTATTTGTATTAAGTATCTGATTGACAAATTCTATGGAGTTGACAACTACACTCGAACTCTCCAATCCCTGATTCTTGAACATATAGATGTCCAGCCGTGCTACCAGGCGTTCCATAGGAACTTCCGCTACTACATATTCACTATTGATTGCAACTTCCTTTTTTCCGACCATCAGGATATTGCTGTCAGTAAAAGCGTTGCCGGATACCGTCAGGCTTTCCAATTGCTGCAATGTAAGGTCGGGAGACACCGGAACAGAAAAGGTCTTATCGGGATCGTTATAATTAGCAATCGCATAAATTACTTTTGTCTGTGGCGACACATTGACAGAACGTGAAAACTCTTCCAGTCTCTGCGGGGTGAATTCCGGAATCAGTTCCGAATATTCACAGTGCTGGTCTGCTTTATTGAAAATATAGAGTGCCAGACTGGAAAAGCTGCCATCGTCTCCATGAATCAAAGCTTTGTTTGTAGGAGCCGTTTTGATCAGAAAGTTTAGCCGGGCCTGATTATCGGTTGTATCGGATATCGGCGTCTCGTTTTCACTGCAAGAGTACAGCAGCAGTGCCATGGCAAACAACTGCAAACAGAACCGGTATTTTAATTTTAGCTTCATATACATTGGGGGTTATATCCCCGGTCTGATCACTTCCTCGTCCCAGGGTTTTACTGTGATGGCGGTTCCATTGAAATAGATGCGGATGCCTACCGCAGCTTCATTGATGCCATTTACAGTAATATTATTATCTTTCATGAAGTCCTTTAATTGCATGGTGTATAATTCTTCATTGCTCTGAAGGTCGCGCAATCGCAGATATACTTCATTATCATCATTAAATCGTAATACGTTGAATTTTGAACCAAACTTTTGTACGTTGGAGTCAAAAGTTACCAACGGGAAATAAGAGACGCGTTCGTTTGAAAACGTTTTGGTGAAGTCCACTGTTGAACTTAATTTCCCCATTTCTATACTGACGGGGGAAGTGGCTGCACGTGTACTGCCAACATCCAGTCCTTCCAGCTCTATTTGCATTTTTATATGCGCACTGCTGAAATAAACGGTGTCAACCTTATAGCTTTCATTGACAATTGTAATCTCTCTTTCTCCAAAATACAGACTGTCATTGGTCGATATCAACTCTTTCGTAAAATAATGCGGGGCTCCGACAAGGTTGTTTTGCAAGGATGAACCTTCGTTTATCCGTGTGTCGTTGAGGGAGTTTCCCCAGCATATAATGTGATATTGACCGCTTGGCAAATTCAAGGTAGTGCCGCGTTGGCGGTTGAGCTCTTTCCGGTTGAGAACTGTTTTCTGTACAAATACATTGTTCTGATTGTATATATACATATCTACCTTTTCTATTTTCTGAGGAAAGATTTCCTTTGTTCCATCACCCAGGTAGCTGAAGTACAAAGTTGTCTCACAATCATCAAGGTTTTCTTTTATACACCCTGTCACTGTTACCAGTAGCAGGATGTATAGAATTATTGCCTTTTTCATATTTCAGGGTTTGTTGAGTCTGAAACTTATTGTTCCAGATCAAATCCCGGAGTGATTGTCTCTTCATTCCACGGAGCGACTGTGACGTGTACCAGTACGTTGTATTGTACATTTCCTAAGTCATTGTCGAGCATCGGAACTAACTCTATCTCCATATTATAAAGGGTACCGGGTTTGAAGTCGGCTGCTGTCAGTTCAGTGTTTACTTCTTTATAATACTTCACCAGGTTGGCAAAGCGTGCGCCATTTGCTAAGTCCGGGTTAAATACTTCCGTATCGGATGACTTCAGGCCGGTAATGTTCAAATCAGAAAGATCTAAATGCAATTGCGGTATGGCTGTGCCCGGGAAGAAATTGAAAGCATAACATTTGCCGGCTAAATCCAGTGGCAGGTTACCGTAGGTTCCGTCTTCATTATATATAATGTAGCTGGCAAACGGAGCTGCGTCTATTATCGGAGTCGTGTCAAAAGTCCACATACCATCATGGATATGTCCTTCGAAAGTTGAGTTCAGAAGCAGGTTGTCCATTGTTCCCGGATTTTTGTAAGTGTTATAGAAGTTATTCATATAGAAGCCTTTTACATTTCCTGAGAATCCTGTCCAACTAACTGTTGCTTTCTTATCTGTTCCGTCAATGGTTCGCGTAAAATCGAAGTTACCTGAATTCTTGAATGAAATCTTGGTAATTTGCAGTCGGGCTACAATAGGGGCTATGGTCACTTGTGCCGTATAAGTCTTACCTGCTGTCGGAGTCGGATCTATCGGTTCATTAACGATAGGTTTCAGATCATCGTCCATACCATAGTAAAGCACTTCGCTACCCTGTTGATTAGCTAACTTGGTATTAACTACATTGTTAGTTACGGCATTCCCGGGATTTCCATAAATATACACTTTAGAAACGGATTCGGGAATGTTTATGAACTTCAATCCTTTTGCTGGATCGGTCAATTTATTCCAGTCGGAGTTAAGCACTTCATCTTTGGTGACGGCTTTGGAAGTTATGATTTTTCCATTTACGTCAGTCAGATTGATTAATACACTGTTCACATTCTTAATATCCGATGTGATGATATCTGTTGGAGAAGAAGCTCTTGTCTTGATCCCGCCTAATGATACTGAAATGGATTTTATTTCGTCCTGTGAAACAGAAACATCGTCTTTGTCACTGCAAGAGAATAATGCTATACTTACGACTCCTGCTAATAATAACTGTTTAATTTTCATGTCTTATAAAAATAATTGTTTATAAAATTTCCCAATACTAATTTTGGTTGCGTACGTCCTGTTGGGATCATAACAACAACAGTTGCATAGGAAAGTTTTGAGTGCAGGTAGTATTTTCTACAGGAAATAATCAAAACAATGATATTTTTATGAATTTTATCCAAAATTGTATCGATTACAACTTCTGTTAACCATGTTGGAGAGCGTGAGCTCCGTTATAGGATGTTGTATTACGCAACTGGGCTGTTTGATAAATAGGCTCTAAAGTTGATTTCATGAGATAGAATATGAAGCAATGTTATGTCGCATATAAAGCAATGCTTTTGAATAGAACATTGCTTCTTTCAGGACAGAACATTGCTTCTTCTAATACTATTGATATAGTATTGGAAATATATTTACTAAATCAATCCTGGTCGGCAAGGTTTTGGCGAGTGAATAGGTGTCATTTTTGGTGTCAGTGTCACCTATACACGTATTTTGGAGAGTGTGTGGCTTGAATTTATTGGCAACTTGTTGATTAATAGTGTATTATTTTTAATTTGTATTTTGTGTTTATACTTTTTTATGTCTTTTAGCATGTTCTTCAATTCTCTTTCTTCTGCACTGCAAGAGTAGATACTTAGATTGTGAAATATGTATACATGTACCGTCTGTGCGGAATTTTTTGCCGTAAATTGAGCTTGTTCTCTTTTTATCTTAAATATAAACATATCGATACTTCCTTTTTCTGTTTTTTGCTTCCAAATGCGTGTATAGGTGACACTGACACCAAAATGACACCAATATGATGTTTTTTCTCTTGCTTAATATCTTGAATATCAGTAAATAATGCTTGCCTTAATCCTTCCATTCAGGATTTGTCAATAAATGGTTTTATATCAAAAACAGAGCTGAATATTTCCATACTAATGTTATGAAAATACATTACTTCTATTTACTCTTTTGGGTAATCGGTTGAAAATGAAATTTTCTATTTTCATATAATTGATACGGAGCGAAGCGGCACAGATGTGAACCACGGTATCGCCGGGCAATACGTTAGGTTGTGGCAACGATTTTACCGGCTAACTCAATAAGCAATTTTATAGAAATATACTGTAGTTTAAGATTCATATGTTTAATAAATATAATTTTATTAATTTTCTCCATTCTTTATTGTCTCTATTCTTTTTTTATTTAATTTTGTCTGCACTATTTTATGTGGGAATGTAAACTCAAACCATAATAAATAACAAATCGATAATGACACAAATAGTTGAATTAAAAGGCACGGAGAAACGGTTGTATCAACTGGTCGCTCCATTGGTTATGAATCCTGTAGTATTGAAACAGAACTATAATTATCCTTTTCGCACTTCAGAAAACTTTATATGGTTTGTTGCGGTGGAAGGAAAAGAAATAGTTGGCTTTATACCACTGGAACATAAGAAATCGGAAGCAATTATTAATAACTATTATATAAAGGAGAATAATGCAGAAGTATTAAAAGCTCTTTTGGAGAAAGTTATAGACAGCACGGATGAAGATAAGCAGTTGAGCTCGGTTACATTTATTGAGCATCAAAAAATATTCCAGGAATTAGGCTTTTCTGTGGAGAAAGAATGGAAACGCTATGTAAAAATGAATAAGGAGAAATAGAATGGGGGAGGTTCAGAAGAATGTATATGAATTAGCACAAGAACGGTTACACATTATATTTAAAGAATTTGATAATATCTGTGTATCCTTTTCGGGAGGGAAAGATAGTGGTGTGTTATTGAATTTATGCATTGATTACATCCGTCGCAATAATCTGAAGCGTAAACTTTCTGTTTACCACATGGATTATGAAATTCAGTATAGCATGACTATCGATTACGTGGACCGTATTCTGGAAGCTAATAAGGATATTCTGGAGGTATATCGCGTGTGCGTACCTTTTAAAGTAACCACCTGTACGTCTATGTATCAGAATTATTGGCGTCCTTGGGATCCGGAAATGCGTGATATATGGGTGCGGAACATACCGGAAGGCAGCATGACCGTAGAGAACTTCCCTTTTTATACGGATGCAATGTGGGATTATGAATTTCAGATGCATTTTGCCAAATGGTTGCATGCAAGGAAAGATGCGGTTCGGTCCTGCTTTCTCATAGGTATTCGTACGCAGGAAAGTTTCAATCGCTGGCGCAGTATTCACCTTGCCCGGAAATATCAGATGTATCATAATTACCGATGGACTTCTAAAATTGGAAATGATATATTCAATGCTTATCCTGTTTTCGACTGGAAAACGACAGATATCTGGGTAGCCAATGGAAGGTTTGGCTGGGACTATAATCATTTATATGATTTATATTATAAAGCAGGTGTAAACATTGAGCGCCAGCGCGTAGCAAGCCCCTTCCTTTGTGAAGCTCAGGAAAGTCTTCGCCTTTATAAAGTGATTGATCCAAGTACATGGGGCAAGATGGTAGGCCGTGTTAATGGGGTGAACTTTACCGGAATTTATGGCGGAACCCATGCTATGGGCTGGCAAACCGTCCGTTTGCCGAAGGGATATACCTGGAAAGAATTCATGCAATTCCTGCTCTCTACTTTGCCCGAAACTACCCGGCGCAATTATTTGAAGAAACTGACTGTCAGCATTGAATTCTGGCGTACGAAAGGCGGGTGTCTTGCTGAGGAGACCATTGAGAAACTAAGAAAAGCCGGTGTGTCATTGGAAGTGGTGAATACGACCAATTATAAAACGAATAAAAAGCCCGTTAAAATGGATTATCTGGATGACATAGACATTTCTGAGTTTCGTGAGATCCCCACGTATAAGAGAATGTGTGTATGTATTCTGAAGAATGATCATGCCTGCAAATATATGGGTTTTGCCTTAAATAAGGAGGAAGCATACAAACGAGATAAAATAATGGAACAATTCAAAAATATGATGTTATGAGTGTAGATCAAAGTCCGGTATATGCTGTAAAAGCTGTGCCGTTGGAGAAAATAGTGGCGAATGATTATAATCCCAACATAGTGGCACCACCTGAAATGAAATTACTGGAACTTTCTATTTGGGAGGATGGTTTTACGATGCCTTGCGTATGTTATTATGATAACGAAACCGACCGTTATATACTGGTAGACGGGTATCATCGTTATAGTGTATTGAGAAGCTCCAAGCGAATTTATCAGCGGGAAAACGGTTTGTTGCCTGTAGTGGTGATTGATAAGGAACTATCCAATCGAATGGCATCTACCATCCGGCATAACCGTGCACGAGGTTCGCACAATATCGAACTGATGTGCCACATCGTGGCCGAACTGGATAAAGCGGGTATGTCCGACCAATGGATTATGAAAAATATAGGCATGGATCGTGATGAACTTCTTCGTTTGAAGCAGATTTCCGGCTTGGCGGATTTGTTCTCGGACAAAAGTTTTAGTATTCCAAATCCGGTTGAAACGCCGGTTCCCGAAGAATAAAATGCCCGTTTGGGGCATTTTTGTTTCTATTATGTTCTTTTGTTATCATTAACAAGTGAAATATCTTGTTACAAACTTGCATAAGTTAACCAAATCTCCTACTTTTGCCATCATAAACAAACGAACAGGTTTCATAAGCCTTCGGACATTATAAAAAACTTACATGAAAAATATATTGGTTAGCGGTGGTGCTGGTTTTATAGGGTCGCACTTATGCACACGGTTGATAAATGAAGGACATCATGTGATATGTCTTGACAATCTATTTACCGGCGCGGAAGCAAATATCGAGCATCTGAAAAGCAATCCTCTTTTTGAGTTTGTGCATCACGATGTGGAATTTCCCTATCATACCGAAACTCTTGATGAAATATACAATTTAGCTTGTCCGGCATCACCGATACATTACCAATATGATGCGATCAAAACGATAAAGACTTCTGTATTGGGAGCCATTAATATGCTGGGATTGGCAAAGAAGACGAATGCCAAGATTCTACAAGCTTCTACCAGTGAAATATATGGTGATCCGGTAGTGCATCCTCAAGTAGAAAGTTATTGGGGAAACGTAAATCCAATAGGCATCCGTTCTTGTTATGATGAAGGGAAGCGTTGTTCTGAAACTTTGTTTATGGATTATCACCGGCAAAACAACATTCGTATTAAAATTATTCGTATCTTTAACACGTATGGCCCACGAATGCTGCCGAATGATGGAAGAGTGGTTTCCAATTTTGTGGTTCAGGCACTGCAGGATCATGATATAACTATCTATGGAACAGGAGATCAGACGCGAAGCTTTCAATATATCGATGACCTCATAGAGGGAATGGTGAGAATGATGAACACGGAGGATGAATTTATTGGTCCGGTGAACCTAGGAAATCCGAATGAATTTTCCATCCTCGAGTTAGCGGAAAAAGTGATTCAGTTGACAGGATCGAAGTCGAAGTTGGTGTTCAAACCACTTCCGCATGATGATCCTAAACAACGTCAGCCGGATATCACGCTGGCAAAAGAGAAGCTGAACTGGAAGCCTGCCATTGAACTGGAAGACGGTTTGAAGCGGATTGTGGAATATTTTAAGGAATATCGTAAATAGATTATATAGATAAACGGGAAAACAATATTGTATAAGATGAATATGGAAATTAATCCTTCTGAGTACAAAATTCTCATCGTCGACGATGTGATGTCCAACGTATTATTGTTGAAGGTACTCTTGACAAATGAAAAATTTGCAATCGCTACGGCAAGTAACGGTCGGCAAGCATTAGAGCAGGTAGATAAGGAAAACCCGGATTTGGTGTTGCTGGACGTGATGATGCCGGATATGAGTGGTTTTGAGGTGGCACAACATTTGAAAGCAAATCCCAAAACCGCAGATATTCCTATCATCTTCCTGACTGCACTGAACAGCACAACGGATATTGTAAAAGGTTTCCAGGTGGGAGCAAATGACTTTATCTCCAAACCTTTTAACAAGGAAGAGCTGATTATCCGTGTAACCCACCAGATTTCGTTGGTAGCTGCCAAACGTATTATTTTGAATAAGACCGAAGAACTGCAACGTACCATTGCCGGACGTGACAAACTTTATTCGGTGATTGCTCATGATTTACGTTCTCCTATGGGCTCTATCAAGATGGTGCTGAATATGTTGATATTGAATCTGCCGTCCGAGAAAATCGGTGATGAGATGTATGAACTGCTGACAATGGCAAACCAGACGACAGAAGATGTGTTCTCTTTGCTGGATAACTTGCTGAAGTGGACCAAGAGCCAGATTGGTAAGTTGAATGTAGTATATCAGGACATTGATGTAGTGGAGGTTGTAGATGGAGTGATCGACATTTTCAATATGGTAGCCGGTATGAAGAAGATTACAATCCGTGAAGAGAAACCGGAGAAGTTAGCTGTATCTGCCGACATCGATATGCTGAAGATCGTAGTACGCAATCTGATAAGCAATGCTATTAAGTTCAGTAACGAAAACTCTGAGGTGCTGGTGAAGCTGGAAGCGAAGGATGGCATGGCAGTAGTCAGCGTGCAAGACCACGGTTGCGGTATTGACGAAGAAGGACAAAAGAAATTGCTGCATACAGATACTCACTTCAGTACATTCGGTACTAACAACGAAGAAGGTTCCGGCTTGGGATTGTTGTTGTGCCAGGACTTTGTGGTGAAGAATGGTGGTAAGTTGTGGTTTACTTCGAAGAAGGGTGAAGGTTCTATATTCAGTTTTTCAGTTCCGTTGAAAAAATAAATGATACAATAAAGAAAAACAAAACAGACCGTCTGTTCCAAGTGAACGGACGGTCTGTTTTGTTATTAGCGCCTGCACAGGTCTCTGAAATCACAGAACTCACATTTCCTTTTATCTTCAGTTTGTGTGAAGGGTTCTTCCGGATTGTATATTTCTTGTAATAGGTTTTGCAGGCGTTCGCGAAACTCATCTTCATAAAAAGCGAAGTTGTTGACCGGTATTTTTGGTTGGCGGGCTTCCCCCATTTCAATTACAGGAGAATAAGTTTCTGATGCTGCACGGTGAATGTAGAGCAAGGAAGGGGCAACCTTCAACGATTGTTTGCGGCACATGATGGAAGCGTACAGGAAAGTCTGGAAAATATAATTCGGACGTCCGTCGGCAGGAGTGAACAGTTGCTCTATATTCTCGGGAGTTTTGGGGCTGCCACCGGTTTTATAGTCTACAATACGCAAGGTATCGCCCTTACTGTCCATACGGTCGATGGTACCACCGATATTCAGTGCCAGTTTTCCTTGCGGAGTTTCTATTTCCATGATCTCGTTTACAGGTTCTTCCATACCTTCCATGGTGAAAGGAGCATATTGCAGGTCGTTGCGCAACAATTGGCGGAGATAGGATGCAATCACTTTGGCATTGATAAGTTGCGTACCATTATATTCAGGCCTTTCTGTGGGGAGAACGTGGAAGAACTCTTCTTTGAAAGCTGTATCTACATAATTCTGTAGCTTCACGTCATTGCGTAACAGTTGCTCCAGGTCTTCTTTTCGTATTTCTTTTCCATTTGCAGTCAGATCCTTATATGCCAATTCGGCTGAACGGTGGAAGATAGTACCGAACAGTGCAGAGTCTATTTCAGCACTCACTTCATCGGGAGCTTTTAATCCGGCCACATAACGATAGTAGAATTTCAAACGGCAATCCAGATAAGCATTGAGTGCGGAAGGAGAGAACAGTGCTTTGGGATGGCGGACGAGATTGTATTTCTCATACATTCTCGCAATGATTTCCGGTGTTTTCTCTATACGGATTTCTCTGCCGCTTTGAGGAGATTGTCCGGCTTCCAGGTATTCGCGTGAAATATCGTGCGGCGATTCAACAAGAAATTGCAGCATGAAACGGGACATTTCTCCACGGTTCAGTCCATCAGAAGATGTATTATATAATAAGGTGATATTTTCAGCGCGTTGTATCAGTCGGTAAAAGTAGTATGCATAGACCGCATTCTTATGTTCGATGGTGGTCATGCCGAAAGCTTTTCGCAGATTGTAAGGGATGAAGGATGATTCTCCACCGGCTTTGGGCAACTGACCTTCGTTGAGGGAGAGCATGATGAGGTTTCGGAAATCGAGGTTACGTGTTTCCAGCACTCCCATTACTTGCATACCGATGGCTGGTTCACCGTGGAACGGAATATTTGAGGTTGCAAGCAAGCGGCAAAGAAGACGTTTCAAAGTGTCAGTTTGCAGATTTAGTTCGCCACTGTCAATAAGACTGAGCAGACGGTTGATGAGGGTATAGCTCTTGAATAAGGACTCCCGGTAAAGCTGATTGAAAATATCATCTGTTTCCTGTTCTTGCCGGTAGAGGATGGAGACTTCGCGAAGTGTATCCGTCAGATATTGGCAGAGGGCTGAAATGCCGGTCTGCGGAGTGAATACCTGTTCCAGAAACTCATCTTGCTTTAATTCGGAAGGCAGAGGGTAGAAGCGATTGTCTTTCGTCAGCTGTTTCTCCAGTTTTTCTGCGGAGGGGGACAATTGGCGTGTATAGGGATGTTTTAATACAGCCTGGACGGCTTCGTATGAATAACGTCCTGTATCTCTGCGATAGCCATTGGTTTGCAGTTCTATGAGTGCGCTGATGAAACTGTATACAGGGGTCTGTGCCAGCGGAAATCCCATCGTGATATTGACATTCTTTACTTCTGATGGTATGGAGTGGAGTACGGGTAATAAAAGAGATTCATTACAAAGTACCACAGCATTCTCTTTTTCCTGGGTTGGTGTACCTGATGGATCATTTTTCATTACGGAGTGTACCCATTCCGGCAAATAGCGTGCCTGTGCATTTTCGGTAGGGGCGGAGATGAAACGTACATTTTTAGGATGTCTTAATACATCGAATGCGGTTTCGGGTAGTTCGTTGGGGAAGATTTTCAGGTTGCGGAGAATGAATTCGCCGGCTTCATGTGTGTAAGGCGGAGTCTTTTCACGAGGCAGACGGGTGTAAAACAAGTCATAATCCCAATAGAACAATGCTCTACCGGCATCACGCAGACGCTCAAAAAAACGGGTTTCCACTTTATTCAATACATTGAAACCAACGAAAACATACCGGTCATATTTCAGCTTTTCCGGTTGCAGTTCTTCCATGACGTAGCGATACATCATACCCTCATAAGCAATGCCGAGTTCTGCGAGATTGTCGCGGTAGCCGTGATAAATATCGCCTAATTTATCCCACAAGGAGATGAACTTCTCTTTCAGTTGCGTGCGTCGCTCGATGGAGAAGTTTTGAAAGAACTGACGGATGGCTTCTTCCTGTTCGGAGTCAAGGAAGTCGTAATCATCCATGATATTTTTCAGGTCTTGCAGATTAGAGAATAGACGGTCGGCATCAACAAGATTTTTATCGACATCATCGAAATCGCTGATAAGAAGTTCTCCCCAGAAATAGAAATCATCAAGTGTTTCTTCACTATGGGTTTCTTCACGAAATACTTTATAGAGCTCACAAATAAGGCGGATGGGGTCGCCCAGCTTCCATGGAGAAAGCTGTCGGAACAGTTCACTGATGCTGACGTAAGCGGGAGACCATAAAGGGCGGTCACTTTGTGCCGCCAAATGCTCGTTGAAGAAAAGGCTGGCACGTTTGTTCGGAAAAACAATGGCGACCCGTGAAAGATCGTTTCCTATCTTTTGGTGTAAGTCTTGGGCAACTAATTGAAGAAAAGTTTGCATCTTAATCTTTTGTTTTTGATAACTATTCTGCACTGAACATTATGGGCACGGTGTACTCTGTGTCAACCACTTCCCCTTGTTTGGTACCAGGTTTCCATTTGGGCATCATATTAATCACCCGCAGAGCCTCCTTGTCAAAATCAGGATGGATGCCACGGATTACTCGGGCATTTGCGATGCTGCCGTCTTCTTTGACAGTGAACTGTGCTACAACGCGCCCTGTCACGCATGTATCGTTATTGGGATATTGCAGATTCTCACGTATGAAATTGAATAAAGCTTGTGTGCCTCCGGGAAATTCCGGTAGTGTTGTTTCTATTGTTTCGTAATCAACATCTCCTTCCAGTATTTCTCCGGATATTATTGTTGATTCTCCCATTGTCATATTGCTTTCACGCAGTGCAACCTGAATATAAGTTGCTCCTTTCTTATTTATTTCAATTTCCTGTGTTTCCATTCCAACGTATTGGATGATTAGCGGATATTTACCGGAAACTTTTAGTGTAAACTCACCATTCGCATCTGTTAGAGTACCGTTTGTAGTTTCTTTTTCAGAGACATTGGCCCCGACAATTGGTTTTTGAGTCAGACTGTCTGTAACTGTACCTTTGATTAAAAAGAGTGAGTCCTTATCCGCCGGCACGCTCTGACACTCAAGTTTGATCTCTGAGGTGTTCTTTGCTGACTGGCCTGGTGAGTTGGCGCAGGCATTCATTGCGATAATCCCTGCGGACAATCCTAATAGGGTGATCGCTTTTCCCGCCATGCGCCGTCGTTCCAGTTGATGTTCCAGATATCGTACTTCTGATTCACATTTGGGACATGTGCCTGTACAATCTCCTTTGTATTGACATTCGGAAGTGATATATTCGATATCATTTGCTTCGGCAATTTGCCGGCGAATGTCTTTTAATATCTTACATGTTTGCTTTCCTCGTACCATGATTATTCTGATTTGTAATTGCCTTATATCTACTGCAATCGAAACATGACCGGGACAGTATATTCCACACGTACAGGTTGTCCCGCTACCGTACCGGGTTTCCATTTAGGGAATTCTCTGACTACGCGCAGAGCTTCTTTATCTAAATACGGATCAACGCCTCTGAGGATTCTGGCATTTGTGATACTCCCGTCCTTTTCGATGACAAATCTGACTGTGGTTCGTCCTTGGGTTCCGTTACCTTGATAAACGGGTAGTTTCAGATCTAATTTTTTGCTTATGAATTTCATCAGTTCGATCATGCCCCCGGGAAATTCGGGCATTGTATCCGGTGCATCGTACTGATTTGTACCATATATGGTAGTATCTTGCGGAATAACCTCCTGTACGAGAGAGTCCGGCGGGAGGACTCTTATTACCGGTTTCTCCTGTATTTCCGGAGTTACTATATAGTAACCATGCGGAGCTTCGGAATGGATCGGCTCCGCACAGGCAGGTTGTGGCATCATTGTTGCCAATCCTGCGGATACTCCAAGTATGGTAATCGCTTTTCCTGCCATGTGTTTACGTGCCAGTTGTTGCTCCAGATACTGCACTTCTGCCTCGCATTTGGGACATGTACCCGTACAATCCCCTTTGTATTGACATTCGGAAGTGATATATTCGATATCATTTGCTTCGGCAATTTGCCGGCGGATGTCTTTTAAGATTTTGCAAGTTTGCTTTCCTCGTACCATGATTCTTTATACTTTTTCTATTAAATCTTCTTCTACGTACCACAGGTATCCTTTTATGTTTTCTTTCGGGTATCCCATGCGTGTGAGCAGTTGCATATATCCCTGCACTTGCTTATTATATTTTTTATTCTGTTTTCCGAATTTGAAGTCCACGACAACAATTTCGTTGTCGCGCATCATGACGCGGTCCGGTCGGCGGGTTCGGAGTTCCCCTTTTTCTTGCCAGATGATGTCGCACTCGTTGAACAATTGCCAGTCTCCTGAATACCAATCCTGCACTTGGGGGATGGAAAAGGCATGCCGGGTCAGTTCTCGGATTTCATCTTCTGTTTCCGGTTTGCCGATGATGCCTTCGAATATAAGTTGGTCGATGGCATTGTCGATGTCCTTTTCTGTTTCAATGGCTGAAAAAAGAGTATGCAGTAAGCGTCCCCGGTTTATGAAGCGATTGTCTGATTCATCTTCGTCAACTCCCTGAATGAAGTCGGCTGAACGGTTTGATTGCCGGAATTCGATCTCATGCCTCATGCTCTCCATGTGTACCGGGAGCTTGTCAGGCTTTTGAGCAAGGCGGTTGACTGAGGTTTTGGCGGTCGTCGTCGGCTTGCTATCTTCCGATGGGCAGAGTATTCCGCTTTCGTAAGGTTCTTCCTCGTCCCAGTTTTCATTACCTTCCTGGGCGGCTACGTGTGGCAGTGCATTGGCAAGCAGTTCGGACATTGTTCCTTTCTGGCCTTTTTTACTCCAAAGGATGAGATTCTTTCCGGCACGGGTAAATGCTACATAGAGCAGATTCAGGTTATCCACCCAAAGTTGCAGACGCTCGTTAAGATACTCTTGCCTGTATACTGATTCTGCCATGGTAGAGGAATAATTGACCGGAACAATGTCGAGCGCGCTGAAAGGTGATTCGGAAGGTGAACACCATATTAATTGATTATTGGTCTCATTCTCCAACTTCCAGTCGCAGAAGGGGATTAAGACGGTATGGAATTCCAATCCTTTTGACTTGTGAATGGAAAGGATACGAATACCATCCATTTCTCCGCTGGGGATTGTTTTGTTGCATAAGGTTTCGTCCCAATAGCGGATAAATACATCCAGATCCGATGAGTTGTTTTGCAGGTACTCCGTTACGGCATCGAAAAAAGAAAAGAGATACGCATCCTGTTCTTTGATCCGGTTCATCTCAAACAGACTGAACAGTTCTTCCAGTAATTCGTATAGCGGCATTAGACGAAGAGGCTCTATGCGGTTGACAAATGCCTCGGGCAATACATCCTCCGGTCGGGAAGTTAGTAGATCATCCCACTTCGTTTCAGGCGCATTTGCTCCTTCTTTCTCCATTCGCCCTTCTTTGTTTTCGTTTGTAATTTGTAATTTGTAATTTATAATTAATGAGGCTCTTGCTACTTTATCATCAGGATTGGAAAGGTAACGTAAAGCATCCATCAACATGCACAATGCTTGTGAAGCATTCAGTCGGAAAGCTTCGTCTGAAACAATAGGCAGATGCATTGTTTTGTCGAAATAATCGGCAATGGGAGGAATGTTTTTATTCTTGCGAACGAGGATGGTGATATCGTTTAGTTTTACACCGGCAGCCAGTAGTCTCTGTACTTCTTCGCCTAAAGAGATGATGGTCAGTTCCGTATAATCGTGTTCTTCGTCCGGTTCCAGGAAAGTAGCCTTGATGTATCCTTTGGCCTCGGTTCGTGGAGATTCCTGTGCTACGTCGGCATAAGCTTGCTGCAACGGGCGGCAATCTTCCTGTAATTCTTTCAGATGGAGCATATTCAGGTACTCCACTGCGGCCGTAAACAAACTGTTGTTAAAACGGATGATATTTGTTTCGCTTCGACGGTTTGTTTTTAAAGTTTCTACACGTACAGGGTAGGGAATAGGCGTTTCTTTGGTACCCAGCGCATTCAATATTCCCCAGTCTCCATTTCGCCAACGGTAAATGGATTGTTTCACGTCACCTACAATCAAGCTGTCGGCTCCTTGTGAAAGACCTTCAAGCAATAAGATTTTGAAGTTATCCCATTGCATACGGCTGGTGTCCTGGAATTCATCGATCATTACGTTCCGGATATTGGCACCGATTTTCTCGAATACGAATGAAGAGTCTCCATCCCGTACCAGGTTATGGAGCAAGGCATTGGTGTCTGACAACAGGAAACGGTTGTGTTCGCGGTTCAGCTCCCGTACTTCTTCGTCAATGTGGGCAAGCAATTGCAATTTGTTCAGGTGTTGCAGTGATAACCGGCAACTGTTTACGGTCTTGTTGTTGCGGGGTCTGAATGTTTCTGCATCCTGCAATAAAGGGAGCAGACTTGTTTCTGCCAGATGGATGATATCGTTCTTTCGGGGCGAAGTCTTGGTGGCCCAATTCTTTGCGTCATCCAAGCTATTCTTCAGAGTGGCGTTCAGCACATCTTTGTCTGATAGCCGTCCGTCACGCAATTTACGGAAATAACTGCCTATGCCTCGCGTTCCGCCTTTCAGGTCTTCGGCGGTGAGTGCATGTGATTCCAATTCTCCGATGAACTGGTCGTAGAAGCTTTTCATTTGTTCCAGAGCCTCGGTCTCCATTTCCCGCAACACATTACGGTACAGTTTGATTATATCTGGTTCTTTCAGTTGTTGCCGGAGTCCTTCACCGCGTTCTATGTAACCTTCGTCGAAGATGTTCCAGCCGAATCGCTTGATCTCATCGGATACATTCCAACGTTTGTCATCGGCAATGCGTTCGTTGATATAATCCAGCAACCAAGCCAGAACAGGGGAGGAAGGTGTCAGTTTTTCAATGAGGCTGTCCACGGCATCGCTCAATACGTCGGCATTGTTCAGTTCTATATTCAGGTTCGGACTCAGTTCCAGTTCCCGTGCCAGATTGCGCATTACGGACTGGAAGAAGGAGTCGATGGTTTCTACACGAAAACGGCTGTAATCATGCAGCATGTATTGCAATGCTGTTCCTGCTGCCCGACGGATGTCAGAGTCAGATAAGTTTTTCTGTCGTAAATCTTCCCGGATGCGGTTCAGGTAGGGCTCTGATGCCGGATCACTTAACCAGATACCGTAAAGTTGTTGCAGAATACGTTCTTTCATTTCTGCCGTAGCTTTATTGGTAAAAGTTACGGCCAGTATTTGCCGATAGGCCCTTGGATTCAGTATCAGGTGCTTGATATACTCTACAGCAAGGGTGAATGTCTTTCCTGAGCCGGCTGAGGCTTTATATACTAATAATTCCATGTAGATTTGCTGGATTGAACTTTTGTACAAACATACGCAAAAATGTGAAATTATTGGGATTGGTGGGGGAATTAATTTGTTTCTATAAGGTTATGAGTTAAATAATAAATAATCTTTTAGACGCGGATGACACGGATGACGCGGATTTTAAATAAAATACTTCTATAGCGTAGCCTTTTAAATCTGCGTTATCTGCGTCATCCGCGTCTAAAAAATAATATACCGAATGGCACTATTCGCTAAACCCTAATCACTTTTTGCTATTTCACCTCTTCCAGCCAAAGCACCCTGCTTGAATAATCATTCTGCTTATGGTAATCTACCTTATGATTATAAGGTATCTCCAACCCATTCGCCATCAGATAAGCACCACTAAATGTCTTTCCCTCAAAACTCAGCGGATCATTATCTATCCGGTTCAGTTCATGCACTTTGTAAAGTTTATCGGGAGAGAGTCCTGCCATTTTCACTCGTGGCAGATGCTGGTTGACAAAGTGTTCTGTCTTCCACCAATAGAACACCGACTTATCTTTTTCGGGCGTTACATACATCATAGAAGCTACTCCCAATTTATCATACGGAGACATTAAACGATAGATATCACCCAGTTGCACTACCGGACGGATCGTTTTATATTCAGCGATGGCATTCTTGCAAAGTGTCTTCTCTTCTTCTGTCATATTCTTTGGTTGTATTTCCATACCCAGGCGACCACTCATCGCTACGTCAATGCGATATTTTAAAGGAATGGTGCGGAAAGTCTGGTGGTTGGGAGCGGCACTGATATGCGATGCCATGGCAATGGCAGGGAAGAAATATGAAGTTCCCCATTGCATATAGATACGTTGCAGAGCATCCGTATTATCACTTACCCAAAACTCATCGAAGTAGGGCAGGATGCCATAGTTGACACGACCGCCGCCGCTGGCGCAAGCCTGTATGGTAAGGTCCGGATATTTAGCGCGTATTTGCTGGCATATTTTCTCAAAGCCACGGTGGAATTCAATATACATGTGGCTTTGATTGTCTTTCGTCAGATAATTGGAACCATGATTTAAGATGGACATATTGGCATCCCATTTGATGTAGTCGATTTCCGGGTAGTTACTCATAAGATCATCTACAATCTTGAAGATAAATTCCTGTACCTGCGGATTGGCAAGATCCAGTACTACTTGTGTACCACCACGTCCCTGCACCACGTCACGTTCGGGAGCCTTAATCACCCAGTCCGGATGTTTCTCATAAAATTCACTGGTTGTATTGGCCATTTCCGGCTCTATCCAGATGCCGAACTTGACACCGTTCTTTTGTGCATCTTTCAGCAGACCTTCAATGCCATTGGGTAACTTATTCTTATCCACTACCCAATCTCCAAGAGAAGAACTGTCATTTTTACGCGGATATTTGTCGCCAAACCAACCATCATCCATCACGAACAATTCACCACCCATGGAAGCGATATCACTCATCATCTGATCCATACCCGCCTGGTTAACGTCGAAGTAGACACCTTCCCAGCTATTCAGTAAAATCTTGCGGGGAACAGTGCCATGAGCAAGCTTGTGCAGGCGTGCCCAGCGATGGAAGTTCCGGCTACTTCCGCTTAATCCCTCATTACTGTAAGTTAAAGCAAGTTCGGGAGTACGGAAAATCTCATCTTTCTTTAATGAGTAAGCTGAATTTTCCTCATTGATTCCGGCAAAGAACCGGTGATATTCATCGTCGTGCGTATCAATACGCAGTTTGTAGTTACCACTGTAACAGAGGGCGGCGCCAATGACACAACCCGCATTTTCCTGTGGCTTTCCATCCAGTGAGAACATGACTTCGGCATGTGAGGTGTGCGAGTTTCGTACCCCGTCCTTATTCTTTATTACCTTCATGCCGGGTTCCAATGCCTCTTGGCACAAACGCCCTTCGTTCGCCCATGATCCGTAAAGATGAGATAGCCAGACATTGCCCCGGCGAATAGGTAAGAAAGCAGAGGCAAACTGATTGAGTATAACCGGTTTCTTTTCCTGATGTCGGATTTCTGTCCATATCTCGATGACATCTGCATCTTGATAGGCTTTATAATACACGTTTACATAGAAAGGATATACCTTGTCTTTCAGTTCGATGGCAGTGATTTCCGCATTTTCTTCTTTGCTCGTTTTTACCTGTACGATTTCCATCTGCAAAGTCATGTTGCCGTCGGCATGTTTTACGGCTAAAGCGGATTCTCCGGGACAGTTAAGTCCATACACAGGATAAGCGGGCATGTCCGGAGTTCCTGTAAGATTTATATTCTGCAAATCTACCTCCGAGAGTTTATCTCCATAATATACATGTTTCAGCTCACCACCGACAGGTGCCGAGAGTACCAGGGAGGTTTCAGGGGTAGATACGCATACATTTTGTGAAAACAGACTGCTGGTCAGCAGTAACGTTCCAAACAACACATTCATTCGTTTTCTGATGCTCATGTTTTTCTTCTTTTTAGATTTCTGAATATTGATAAGTGCGGCAAAGATAGGCAATTCCGATAAGATGAATTGATAGTGTTTTATCTTATTCTGATAGTTTGCCTATAACAGCCTGATAATATCTTGCCAGCCCGATACTCTGTGATAGTTACGGTCCGGCACACACATATTATGTGGTTGTGCAAATAAATACCGTTCTCCATCGAATGTAGAAAGATTCTTGGGATGATCATCGATCATGATGTTTCCTCTGATGCTATCCTTACGGCCGCAAAATATCATTTGTTCCCACGTGATGAATGGAAAATGCTCGCTCAGCCATTCTTCCTTTTCATTCAGACTTTGTGGGAACTCGGTGGCCGAAGATACAATCAACACGTTGTATTTCTCATTCAGATATTTCAATCCCTCTATGCTTCCGGGAATAAGAGGAGCTGTTCTGAAGAAACCTTTACTTCTCACATGTTTCTCGAAAGAAGGAAAAGCTTCCAGTTCGGTTTTTCCATACATGTTTTCAATGTTCAGTTTGATCCCTGAATCCCTGTATTCGAAAATAATCAACTGGGCATATACATCTGCCAATACTCCATCCATGTCTACCAAGATCTGTTGTCTCATACTTTTAAGTTTTATTAATAATTAAACATTCGTTTTTCTTATAAAAAGCGAGCTATTACTTATTTTACTACTATGCGGGGTTTTCTTGTACTTGCGGTTTTTATATATTATCTATTTTATAAATTGCAAAACTCCGCATAATTTCAAATAATCGTTCAGTATTTATTGTTTTCATGCTTAAATATAAGTATATTTGCGGTAATATGCAATGTTTAAACACATGGAGATATGCTTAAAGAAGAAAGACATCAGTACATTTTAAACCGTATTAATCAGAATTATCGGATTTACATTACCGCATTAAGTTCAGAACTGGGAGTGTCAGATGATACTTTACGGCGAGATTTGGCAGAATTGGATGAGCTTGGTTTATTGACTAAAGTACATGGAGGTGCCATTGCCCGATCAGGTATTCCGATAGAATTTACCGATAGGCTGAATACGGGGATAGCAGGAAAGCAGCAGATGGCAACCAAGGTGATTCCATTGTTCAGTCCCGGAGATATTGTGTTGATGGATGGTGGTACATCCAATCTGGAAGTAGCCCGACAGATTCCTGTAGATGCGGAATTAAGCATTTATACCAATAGTTTTCCTATTGTAAATGTCTTGATGCATCATCCTAATCTGGAATTGATTTTCCTTGGCGGAAAAGTATTTCCTTCTTCTCAAGTGACAGTCGGAGTTTCTGTTTTCCAAGCATTACAGACTATACGGCCGGATTGGTTGGTGCTGGGTATCAGTAATGTACATCCCCATCAAGGACTTACCGGACCGGATAGGGAAGAGGCTATGATGAAACGCCTCATGATGGAACGTGCGCAAAAAAGGATTATACTGGCAGACAGCCATAAGTTGAATACGGCTGAAGCTTATAGCGTTGCTTCTTTAGGAGACATTGATTATCTGGTGACGGAAGATAGTAAAGTTGATTACATCAGGCAGAACTGGCCGAAATCTTCCTATCAGGTACTTTGAGTATCGGCCGATTTTGTGCATACCAAGTATATGGGCATAAAAAAAGGAGTACCGCTGTACTCCAACCTTTGTTAACCTTAAATCTAATACTATGAAAAACACAGTGCAAAGATACGTACTTTCAGGATAACTGCAAATTATCCAAGAAAAGAAGTATGTTTAATAACACTTATTAGTGAAAATCCCCGCTTTCTCTATTTATTTTAAGAAAAGGCGGGGACTATTTTAAGAAAGTGGTATTAGACTTTTTCTTTCAGCATATCTTCCATTTTCAGTAATTCGTCACGATATTGTGCCGCTTCAATGAAGTCAAGTTTCTTGGCAGCTTCCTGCATAAGCTTTCTGGTACGTTCGATGCTCTTTTCCAATTGCGGGCGAGACATGTATTGTACAATCGGATCGGCGGCAATATGAGCAGAGCTTTCTTGTTCGATGTAGGGGCGGGGAGTGATCGTCGCTCCTTTTTCGATATAACTGTCTTCTGTTGGAGCATTTGATGCAAATACATTCAGATTCTTCCCTTTCTTGATTTGTTGAGGCGTAATGCCATGTTCTTCATTATATTTCAGCTGCTTTTCGCGGCGACGGTTCGTTTCATCAATTGTCAGTCGCATACTATCGGTGATACGGTCGGCATACATGATGACCATTCCGTTTACATTTCGGGCGGCACGTCCGGCAGTCTGAGTCAGCGAGCGGTGAGAACGTAGGAAACCTTCCTTATCTGCATCAAGAATGGCTACAAGTGACACTTCCGGTAAATCCAGCCCTTCACGCAGTAGGTTGACACCAATAAGGACATCATAGATGCCTTCACGCAAATCACTCATAATCTTTACGCGCTCCAAGGTATCTACATCGCTGTGGATGTAGTTACACTTCACATCGTTATTCAGTAAGAATTCTGTTAACTCTTCCGCCATTCTCTTAGTAAGCGTTGTTACCAGCGTGCGTTCGTTCTTCTCGATCCGTATCTGGATTTCCTCCATGAGATCATCTATCTGGTTATGGCTGGGACGTACTTCGATTATAGGATCTAACAATCCGGTAGGACGAATCACTTGTTCCACAACTATACCTTCCGACTGGATAAGTTCATAGTCGGCAGGTGTTGCACTCACATAAATCACTTGTTTTGCCATTTCCGCAAATTCTTCGAACTTCAACGGACGATTGTCCATGGCAGCCGGAAGACGGAAACCATATTCCACAAGGTTTATTTTACGTGCGCGGTCACCCCCATACATGGCTCGAATCTGCGGTACACTTACATGGCTTTCATCAATGACAATCAGAAAGTCTTCCGGGAAGAAATCCAATAAACAGTAAGGACGACTGCCAGCTTTACGCCCATCGAAATAGCGCGAATAGTTTTCTATGCCTGAACAGTGCCCTAATTCGCGTATCATTTCCATATCATAGGTAACCCGCTCCTGAAGGCGTTTCGCTTCAAAGGGACGTCCCTCATTTTCAAACCATTGCACTTGCTTGTGCAAGTCGTCTTCAATCTCGTGAATGGCTCGCAGAGTGGCTTCCTTAGTGGTCATGAACAGATTAGCGGGATATATCTTATATGCATCAAAGCGGGCGATGGTAACACCGCTTATCGGATCGACTTCTTCGATGCTGTCTACGTCATCTCCCCAGAAAATGATACGCAGCAGATTATCGGCATACGCCAGATAAATGTCTACCGTATCTCCTTTCACACGGAAGTTACCACGATTCAGGTCAATGTCATTGCGTACATAAAGACTGTCCACCAAACGACGTAGAAAAACGTTCCGGCTGAATGCTTTTCCTTGCTGTACTTCTATCACATTGTTATAGAAGTCGGACGGATTTCCCATACCATAGATGCAGGATACAGAAGACACGACCACTACGTCTTTCCGGCCCGAGAGTAGGGAAGAAGTAGCAGCAAGGCGCAGTTTGTCTATTTCATCATTGATGGCAAGGTCCTTTTCTATATATGTATCAGAAGACGGAAGATAAGCTTCCGGCTGATAATAATCATAATAAGAAACGTAGTATTCTACGGCATTATTGGGGAAGAAAGACTTAAACTCACTGTAAAGTTGTGCGGCCAACGTTTTATTATGGCTTAATATTAACGTTGGTTTATTGATATTAGCAATAACATTAGCTATGGTGAACGTCTTTCCCGAACCGGTGACACCAAGTAACGTTTGTGCCGGAACTCCCTGAAGTACGCCCTCAGTGAGCTCTGCAATAGCTTCCGGCTGATCACCGGTGGGCTTATAGGCGGATGTTAATTCAAATTTATTCATTTTCTCTCCTTATGGTCGGCAATATTCGGGAAAATACTTGAGATAAACAAAATTTTTTTATTCCTTTGCAGGAAATAAGAATTAATAATAACCATCAATGTAATACAACAAAGACATGATTTGGAATGAAAGCATCGAATGTATGGATCGTGAAAGTCTCCGTAAAATCCAAAGCATTCGCCTCAAAAAGATCGTGGAGCATGTTTATCATAACACTCCTTTCTACCGTAAGAAAATGCAGGAACTGGGGATCACTCCGGACGATATTAATAGTATAGATGATATCGTAAAACTTCCTTTTACTACCAAATATGACTTGCGCGATAATTATCCTTTCGGACTTTGTGCCGTGCCTATGAGCCAGATCGTACGTATTCATGCCTCGTCCGGTACTACAGGTAAGCCCACCGTAGTAGGATACACCCGCAAGGACCTTTCGTCTTGGGCAGAATGTCTTTCGCGTGCTTTTACGGCTTATGGTGCGGATAGTTCCGACTTTTTTCATGTAGCCTACGGGTATGGCTTGTTTACAGGCGGGCTGGGTGCTCATGCAGGCGCTGAAAATATAGGTGCTTCCGTAATTCCGATGTCAAGCGGAAACACGGAAAAGCAAATTACTTTAATGCATGATTTTGGTTCTACGGTACTTTGTTGTACACCTTCTTATGCTCTCTATCTGGCTGATGCCATTAAAGATTCCGGTTTGCCCCGCGAAGAATTCAAACTGAAAATAGGGGCTTTCGGTGCAGAACCCTGGACAGAGAATATGCGTAATGAGATTGAAGAAAAACTGGGTATTAAAGCCTATGACATCTATGGATTGAGTGAGATTGCTGGTCCCGGTGTAGGTTATGAGTGTGAATGTCAGCATGGTACTCATCTTAACGAAGACCATTACTTCCCTGAAATTATCAATCCGAATACCTTGGAACCGGCTGCTCCCGGTGAGACAGGCGAACTTGTATTCACCCATCTGACCAAAGAAGGTATGCCTCTGTTGCGTTACCGTACCAAGGATCTTACTGCCTTGCATTATGACAAATGTACTTGTGGACGTACGCTGGTTCGTATGGATCGTATTCTTGGCCGTAGTGACGATATGCTCATTATCCGTGGTGTCAATGTATTCCCGACTCAGATAGAGTCTGTCATCCTTGAAATGGAGGAATTTGAACCGCATTATCTTTTGATCGTGGATCGTAAGAATAATACCGATACCATGGAATTACAGGTTGAAGTGCGTCCGGAATACTACTCTGATGAAATCAATAAAATGCTGGCATTAAAGAAAAAATTGGCCGGTCGTCTTCAAAGTGTCTTGGGACTGGGTGTGGATGTTCGTTTGGTAGAACCTCGCAGCATCGAACGTAGTGTGGGTAAAGCTAAACGTGTGATTGATAATCGGAAACTTTAATAATTACGAATTACCGATTACTAATTACAGCGATTTTGTAATTCATAATTGGTAATTCGCGATTTGTAATTCATAATTAGTAATTTGTAATTCATTTATTATGGTAGCAAAACAACTTTCTATTTTCCTTGAGAATAAGTCCGGTCGTCTGACAGAAGTGACTGAAGTGCTTGCGAAAGAAGGTGTCAATCTTTCCGCTCTCTGTATTGCCGAGAATGCTGATTTTGGTATTCTTCGTGGCATTGTGTCTGAACCGGATAAGGCATATAAAGCTTTAAAAGATAATCATTTTGCTGTGAATGTGACGGATGTGGTGGGCATTAATTGTCCTAATATTCCGGGCTCGTTGTCAAAAGTCCTGCGTTTTTTGTCCGATGAGGGTGTTTTCATTGAATATATGTATTCATTTGCCAATGGTGAAACGGCGAATGTCATTATTCGTCCCAACGATATGGAAAACTGTATTCGTGTACTGACTGAAAAGAAAGTAGATTTGCTTGCGGCGAGCGATTTGTATAAATTATAATGACTGTTTTTTCAGACTGTTCATTATCCCGGTTCGTCGTGAATTGATTGGCGTTTGTCGGTCATTTCCTGGTTTTTGAAAAATTAAGGTTCGTATCATTGGTTTATTCGGTGCGAACCTTTATCTTTGCACATTATTTGAAAAGCTAAGAATGAAGAAGAATATCTTAATAACTTTGCTTGCGGCAGTGTTGCTCTCCTCGTGTGGAGAATACAATAAGCTGTTAAAGAGCACCGACTATGAGTATAAGTATGAGGCGGCAAAGAACTACTTCGCAAAAGGACAGTATAATCGTGCTGCAACATTGCTTAATGAGTTAATTGCTATCCTTAAGGGTACGGACAAGGCAGAGGAATCCCTCTATATGCTGGGTATGAGCTATTATAATCAGAAAGACTATCAGACAGCCGCCCAAACATTCGTTCAATATTTTAATGTATATCCTCGCGGTACGTTTACCGAACTGGCACGTTTCCATGCAGGAAAAGCATTGTATCTGGATACCCCTGAACCCCGTCTTGACCAGTCTGGTACTTATGCCGCTATTCAGCAATTACAAATGTTTATGGAGTACTTCCCGCAAAGTTCAAAGAAGGAAGAAGCTCAGGATATGATATTTAAGTTACAGGATAAATTGGTGATGAAAGAATATCTTTCAGCCAAATTGTACTATAACTTGGGTAATTACCTAGGAAACAATTATCAATCTTGTGTAATTACTGCGCAAAACGCTTTGAAGGACTATCCTTATACAAACCTTCGCGAAGACCTGTCTATTCTTATTTTGCGTGCCAAATATGAAATGGCCATATATAGTGTGGAAGATAAGAGGGCAGAGCGTTATCGTGAAACAGTGGATGAATATTACGCTTTCAAGAACGAGTTTCCTGAAAGTAAATATATGAAGGAAGCCGATAGAATCTTTAAAGATTCAGAGAAGATATTGAATGAAGATAAACAGAGTTAGGATAATATTAATTTAGATATTTATGGATTACAAAAAAACTAATGCTCCCAGCAGCACGGTTACCCGTGATATGATGGAGTTGTGTGCAGATACCGGTAACGTGTACGAAACCGTATCTATTATAGGTAAGCGTGCAAATCAGATCAGTGTGGAAATCAAAAGTGATCTTTCCAAGAAGCTGTCAGAATTTGCTTCCTATAATGACAACCTGGAAGAGGTATTCGAAAATCGGGAGCAGATTGAAATTTCACGCTATTATGAGAAATTGCCGAAGCCGACATTGATCGCAACGCAAGAGTACGTTGAAGGTAAGATCTACTATCGTAACCCGGCTAAAGAAAAAGAAAAATTACAGTAAATGAAATTACTGCAAAGGTGTGCCCGAGTAAAGTTTACTTAGGCACACCTTTGTTGCTTTAACAAAGAAAAAGAACTATGATACAACGAATTCAATCTGTCTATTTATTAATTGTGACAGGCTTGCTGATAGCAGCTATGTGTTTGCCGGTAGGGCAATTTATAGCTTCGGATGGAGTTACTGCATTTGTTTTTAAGCCATTGGGTGTGACGCTGGCAAGTGATGCCTTTCAATCTACGTGGGGATTATTTGGAATTTTGTTTTTGAGTACTGTTGTGGCATTCTGTACTATTTTCCTGTTTCGTAACCGGATGTTGCAAGTTCGTATGACGGTATTCAACAGTATTTTATTGATTGGATATTATGCGGCATTTTTCGTATTTATGTTTATGTTGAAAGATGATTTGGAGGCAATGTCTTTTCAATTAGGTTGGGCACTGTGTCTCCCCGCAATTTCTATTGTTTTGAATTATTTGTCTTTCCGTGCTATTTATCGTGATGAAGTAATGGTGAAAGCAGCGGATAGTTTCAGATTGAGAAAATAAGAGAAAGCAGATAAAAGAGAAACGTCCCGGGATTTCGTACAGAAGTCTCGGGACGCTTTCTTTTATCTTGTATTGGGGAATTTCTTTTTTCTGTATTGAGTAATTTATTCTTCTGTATTAGGGAATTTATTTTTTGAGATCAAACAGATAGGTTATTTTCGCTACTATAGTGCCGTGTGCTGAACGGGAGAAATAGTCTTTCTTGGTGCTTTTGTAAAAATCGGACAGGGCATAGTAGTATCTGCCCTCTACTAGGAAATTACCGGCTTTGGTACGTAGTTCCAATCCGGCACCACCGGTAATACCATAATCAAATTTGTTTTCTACATTCTTATCGTGTTGCTCAGGAGTAGAGGTATAGTTGTTCCATGCGTCATTCTTCTTCCTGGTATCACTGATAAAAAAGCCTATTTGCGGACCTGCATGAACGAAAAACTGCACTCCGCGGTCTCTGCCGAATGCTAGATGTGCCAGAAGCGGTATTTCTACATAATTCATCTTGCGTATATATTCCAGTTCGGGGTGATCTTCATCAAATTCACTCCAACCATGTTGAGAAAAGTTTAGTTCGACTTGTGCACCACAAATCATGCTGAAGTATTTCTCGGAGATATAGCGTGCTGTCAAGCCTCCATTGATACCCATCAGGCTTTTTTGCCGGACCGTAGGAGAGAAGCTGACGCTATTGATATTGATACCACCGTTGAAGCCTACTGCAAAGTTCTGGCGTTGTTCGCCAATCTGTGCATGACTGGGCAAAGCCCATGCGGCAAGCAACAAGGCAGCCCCTATACTATTTTTTATCTTCATTGTCTTTGGATTTAAAACTTCTGTAATCAATCATAATCCAGTTTTACCAACTCATAATTCTTGGTGAAGCGTACAAAGAATACTTTCTTGTTGATGAATCCACCCCAATTGTTTACACGTTGGAATTTGAATCCGGTCTGGATAGGTACCAGATCCATGCGTTGCATGTTCTTTTCTAATTCAGAACCATAACGCGACAGACCTTTCAGGAAGAAATAGCCGGTATCGAAGCCCAACATTCCGAATTTGGGATAGCGTTCGTCCATTTCCTTACCATACCATCTGCGATAACTCTTTGTGAAATTGATGGCGGCAGGTAACAGGTTGTTGGTATAGAATGATGAATAGAAGTAAGTATCCAGTTCGAAGAATGCTTCCAAGTGATCTTTTGTATAAGTTTGCCATTCCGGATAACCGAACAAATGAATATTGCTTTCCGGATTATCGCGAACCAACAAAGTCAATTGGGGAAGTATCTTTATCAAAGTCATGTTGTTTCCCGAAGTGGGAATGAATATATTTTCCCGGTCGGTACGTAATACAGTTTTCAGAGATTCTACCGTTGCATCCTCTTTCAATGATTTCATAGGAATGGAACGGTTTTTCAGTTCGTCTTTCAGACCTTTGATAAATTCTACTTTATCTTTTGTGCCCGTGCTGGCTTCTATAAAGATTACGTTAGCATTTGGGAACTGACGTACAAAGTGATCGTACACTTCAGAATAAAGGTATGATTGAGGAGTATTAATCTGATAAATGGATGGGTTGCGGAATACGTTGTTGTCTTTGGAGGTAAATGGTACTACCAGGCGGATATCATTCTTCTGTGCAAAATCTGCCAACGGTTTGACTTGCTGCTGGTGTAACGGACCAAAGATAATATCCATATCTTTCATTTCTTTTTTGGAAAGAATGGGGTTCAGAGACGCATTCTCAGGACCTGAGTTGTAAGTGTATAGATCAATGGAAACTCCACTGCGTTTCAAACTGTCTACAGCCATGAGGAATCCTTCGTAGTACTCTACCATGCGTGCCGCTTCACTTTTGGAAACATCCAGGAAAGGAAGGATAAGAGCGGCTTTGATAGTGCTGAAGCGTTCTGTTTCTTTTTTATTTTCGCTGAATAATTCACTGTTGCTGGGTGCTACCTGTGGTTGCGCGGGTTTCTCTACTTGTGCGGTAGGATAAGGAATACATAAGAAAGTACCTTTTTTAATCTTATCTTCACCTTGCAATTCAGGGTTGGCAGCTATTAATTCTGCCTCTGAGATGCCATATTCACGACTGATGCTGTATACGGTTTCTTTCCGTTTTACCTTGTGCATATCCCGGCAACGTGATTGTACGGGGCCTTGGATAGTGGGGATGGCAGCTTCTATAACATTTTCAGTGGTGACTACATCGGCTTCGCTGGCAGAAGGTATGCGTATTACCTGTCCGATGCGGAAGTTTTCCGCACTCAGTCCGGGATTGGCATCACAAATGGCTTTGGCAGACACACCGTACTTGACGGTTAGCCGATAGAGCGTTTCACCTTGTGCTATGGTGTGAAAGGTCTCTGTCTGAGTATTGGCAGCTGTCCGTGGAATACGGAGAGTGCGTCCTACGAATATTTTTTCATCACTTCCTGGATTTAACTTTACGATGTCCGACTGTGTGACACCATACATACTGGATATGGAATAAAGGCTTTGGCCTTTTTCAATGGTATGCAGAAAATATGACTGGTTCTCTTGCGCAATTGCACCGAGACTGCATGCGCCGGCAAGCAGCAAGGAGCAGAAAATCCGGTTAATCGTTCTCATTCGATATCGTTGGTTTACGTTTACAATTTCCCAAAGTAGCTGCAAAGGTAAGAATTTTGCCTAAAATTAACGAAAGGAATGCGTTAAGAAATAATATTGTGCATTTTAAAACTGAAAAATCCCATGTATCCGCTGATATTCGCTTGGAAACCGTTATTTTTGCAGGTATTATGCGATGCGGATTGTTTTCATATATCGGTTGTGCAGCAATGTTGCTGCTTGGATATTTACCGGTGTGGGCTGACGGGGGAAAGACAGAACTGTTGGATATGTCTCCCGTGGCAATCTTGCTTTCTGAAAACGGAGCAATTCCTGAAGAGAAAGTTACCATTTCGCCAGATGATACATATACCGGTGCTGCTCCTCTTGAATTCCGATTCGTGTGGAGAGACGAAGATTCCGGAGGAGAATCGGACGAAACGGTAAATCTGCGTTATGAGTGGAATTTTTCTCGCGACGCTGCTTTCAACGATATCTTTCTGACACGTTTTGATGCTGAAACCATTTATAGTTTTCAGGAGTCAGGTATGTTTTATGTTCGTCTGATTATAACGGATGTTGAGACGGAAGAAACGAATATTTCCGGTACTTTTATGATCCGCATTACTGAATCGGAACTTAAAGTGCCGAATGCTTTTTCGCCTAATGGCGACGGAGTGAATGATGTGTTTCGTGTAAAGCACAAGTCGCTGGTTCGCTTCAATGCGTATATTTTCAATCGTTGGGGACAAGAACTTTACCGCTGGGGATTACAGAATATTGATGCAGGATGGGACGGTACTGCGCATGGAAAGAATGTTCCTGAAGGTGTTTATTTTATAGTGGTAGAAGCGGAGGGAGCAGATGGAGTTAATTACAAGATTAAAAGTGATATTAATATATTAAGATAAATGACAGAAGAAACAGAATACATCAATGTATATGGTGCGCGCGTGCACAATCTAAAAAATATCGATGCGGAAATTCCCCGTAACAGTCTTACCGTTATTACGGGACTGAGCGGAAGCGGCAAGTCGTCGTTGGCGTTCGACACGATTTTTGCCGAAGGACAGCGTCGGTATATCGAAACCTTTTCTGCGTATGCCCGTAATTTCCTGGGAAATCTGGAGCGTCCCGATGTCGATAAGATTACGGGATTGAGTCCGGTAATTTCTATTGAACAAAAAACGACGAATAAGAATCCCCGTTCTACAGTCGGCACTACAACGGAAATTTATGATTATTTGCGTTTGCTTTATGCACGTGCCGGTATAGCTTATTCTTATCTTTCGGGTGAGAGAATGGTAAAATATACTGAAGAGCAAATCCTTGATTTGATCCTGAATGATTATAAAGGAAAGAAAATTTATATTCTGGCTCCATTAGTCCGTACTCGTAAGGGACATTATAAAGAACTGTTCGAACAGGTGCGTAAGAAAGGGTATCTCTATGTTCGTGTAGACGGTGAAATCAGGGAGGCATTACCCGGCATGAAGTTGGACCGTTATAAGAACCATGATATCGAGGTAGTTATTGATAAACTGATTGTGACGGACAAAGATGATGTCCGTTTAAAAAATAGTGTGGCTACCGCTATGCAGCAAGGTGACGGTTTGTTAATGATACTTGATTTACAGTCCGAAAATGTGCGCCATTATAGCAAGCGGTTGATGTGTCCCGTTACAGGCTTGTCCTACCGTGAGCCGGCACCCCACAATTTTTCATTCAACTCTCCGCAAGGTGCTTGCCCTAAATGTAAGGGATTGGGAGTTGTGAATCAGATTGATGTGGAAAAAGTGATTCCGGATCGGGAACTTTCTATATACGAAGGAGCTGTCATTCCATTAGGTAAGTACAAGAATAGCATGATTTTCTGGCAGATTGCCGCTTTATTGGAAAAATATGAAGCTACCTTGAAGACTCCTGTTAAGGAATTGCCGGATGAAGCCATTGATGAAATTCTCTACGGTTCGGATGAGCGTATTAAGATTAAAAGCTCTCTTATCGGCACTTCCTCCGATTACTTTGTAACGTTTGAGGGAGTAGTGAAGTATATTCAGATGTTACAGGAAAAGGATGCTTCCGCCACTGCGCAAAAGTGGGCGGAACAATTTGCAAAAACTACTGTATGCCCTGAATGTAAAGGAGCGAGATTGAATAAAGAAGCCCTTCATTTCCGTATCCATGATAAGAATATCTATGAACTGTCTTGTATGGATATCAATGAGCTTTACGACTGGCTGATGAATGTCGATCAGTATCTGGATAATAAACAGAAACAAATTGCTGTCGAAATATTGAAAGAAATCCGCACCCGTTTGAAATTCCTGTTGGATGTGGGACTGGATTACCTTGCTCTTGACCGTGGTTCTGTAACCCTGTCCGGTGGTGAGAGCCAGCGTATCCGTTTGGCTACTCAAATCGGTTCGCAATTGGTAAATGTACTTTATATTCTTGATGAGCCGAGTATTGGCTTGCATCAGCGGGATAATCAGCGGCTTATTCATTCTCTGAAGGAGCTGAGGGATATCGGTAACTCCGTCATTGTTGTGGAGCATGATAAGGATATGATGATGGCTGCCGATTATGTGATTGATATGGGTCCGAAAGCCGGACGCTTGGGTGGTGAGGTTGTTTTTGCAGGAACTCCGAAGGAAATGTTGGAGACGCATACATTGACATCACAATATCTTAATGGTGAACGTGAGATAGAAATACCCCAAAAACGTCGTGAAGGTAATGGGCATAGCCTTTGGTTGCGTGGTGCACGGGGGAATAACCTGAAAGGGGTGGATGTGGAATTTCCTCTTGGTAAGTTGATCTGTGTCACCGGTGTATCCGGTAGCGGAAAATCTACGCTTATCAACGAAACATTACAACCTATTCTTTCGCAGAAGTTCTATCGCTCGCTTCAGGATCCCCTGGAATACGATAGCATTGAGGGATTGGAAAACATCGATAAGGTAGTAAATGTGGATCAGTCTCCGCTGGGACGTACACCGCGTTCTAATCCGGCCACTTATACGGGAGTCTTTTCTGATATTCGTAATTTGTTTGTAGGATTACCGGAAGCCAAAATACGCGGGTATAAACCGGGGCGCTTCTCCTTCAATGTGAGTGGCGGACGTTGTGAAGCGTGCCAGGGAAATGGTTACAAAACTATTGAAATGAACTTCCTGCCCGATGTATATGTACCCTGTGAAGTCTGTCATGGCAAACGCTATAATCGTGAGACATTGGAAGTGCGCTTCAAGGGAAAATCTATTGCTGATGTACTGGATATGACCATTAACCGTGCGGTGGAGTTCTTTGAAAATGTGCCGCAGATTCTGAATAAGATTAAGGTGATACAGGAAGTCGGTCTGGGATATATAAAGTTAGGACAATCTTCCACCACACTTTCCGGTGGTGAAAGCCAACGTGTGAAATTGGCTACGGAACTTTCCAAGCGAGATACGGGAAAAACCCTTTATATTCTTGATGAGCCTACTACCGGACTTCACTTTGAGGACATTCGTGTACTGATGAATGTACTTAATAAACTGGTGGACAAAGGTAACACAGTGATTGTCATCGAGCACAATCTGGATGTTATCAAGATGGCTGATTATATCATCGATATGGGTCCTGACGGTGGTAAGGGTGGGGGGCAACTCCTCAGCTGCGGCACACCGGAAGAAGTGGCGAAAAGTAAGAAGGGATATACTCCTAAATTCCTTAAAGAAGAATTAAAAGGATAAATTATGAAGATCAATAAAACAAATGCGGCAAGGCTTTTGGACAAGGCCAAAATTGCATACGAACTGATTCCCTATGAAGTGGATGAAAATGATTTGAGTGCTATTCATGTGGCTGATAGCTTGGGGGAGAATATCGAGCAGGTATTCAAAACCCTTGTACTGCATGGTGACAAGAATGGTCATTTTGTTTGCGTCATTCCTGGCGAACATGAAGTGGACCTGAAGCTGGCTGCTAAGGCTTCCGGTAATAAGAAGTGTGATCTTATTCCGATGAAAGAATTACTTCCTTTGACGGGATATATTCGTGGGGGATGTACTCCTATCGGCATGAAGAAACCTTTTCCTACATACATTCATGAATCTTGTCTCAATTATCCTTATATCTACATAAGTGCAGGTCAGCGTGGCCTGCAGCTTAAACTTGATCCAAATGATTTAATTAAGGAGGTTCATGCTGAAGTTTGCATCCTTTTTCATGACTAATTTCACTTTTTTACAGGTTATTTCAGCAAAATGTATATATTTGCATTTAATAAACGAAAATCAATCTAATTACTAATTTAAAAACTTATATCTATGTTCAAGAATCATCCTAAAGGTCTGTTGGCAGCTGCTATCTCCAATATGGGCGAAAGGTTCGGCTACTACATCATGAATGCCGTACTGGTACTGTTCCTCTGCTCCAAATTCGGCCTGAGTGACGAAACCAGTTCCATTATCTACTCGGTCTTTTATTGTGGTATCTATGTACTGAGTTTGGTAGGCGGTATTATTGCCGATAGGACGCAAAACTATAAAGGAACAATCATGTCAGGATTGATAGTGATGTCATTGGGTTATGTCATTCTATCTATTCCTGTACTGTCTACTACTGAAAATATTGGTTGGTTGCTTCCTTTGACTTGTGTCTCTTTGTTTTTCATTGCTTTCGGTAACGGACTTTTTAAAGGAAATTTACAGGCTATCGTAGGTCAGATGTACGACAATCTCGAAAAAGAAGCTGAGAAAAAAGGACCTGAAGCCTTGAAGCTGGCTAAGAGTCGTCGTGATTCTGGTTTTCAGATATTCTATGTATTTATCAATATTGGTGGTTTGATTGCACCTTTTGTTGCTCCTCTGCTCAGAGAATGGTGGTTGAAGGTTCATAGCATGATGTATAATGCTGATCTGCCTGCATTGTGCCATCAATATATTAAGGAAGGTGGAGATATGGCTTCCGATAATCTCTCTAATTTAAATGAACTGGTTGTCAAAGTGGGAGGTACGTTAACAACTGATTTGAGCGTTTTCTGTACCCAATATCTTGATGTATTTAATACAGGTATCCACTATTCATTCATAGCTTCGGTAGTAGCTATGCTTATTTCTCTTTTCATCTTCATTGCATGTCGGAAGGTATTCCCTACACCGGGCAAGAAGGAAAAACAAGAATCAGTGACTTATACACCTGCCGAGAAAGCAGCCATGGCAAAGGAGATAAAGCAACGTTTGTATGCACTGTTTGCTGTATTGGGTATCGTGATTTTCTTCTGGTTCTCATTCCATCAGAACGGACAGTCGCTTTCACTTTTTGCCCGCGACTTCGTAGTAACCGATAGTATTGCACCCGAAATTTGGCAAGCTGTCAATCCATTCTTTGTGATAGTACTTACCCCGCTCATAATGCTCTTCTTTGGTACACTTGCCCGTCGTGGTCAGCAAATTTCTACTCCTAAGAAGATTGCCATTGGTATGGGTATTGCAGGACTTGCATTCTTATTCCTTACCATTTATTCGGCAATGCAAGGTTACCCGTCAGGTACTGAATTTAAGGCAATGGCGGATTCTGCCAAAGCTGGGTTGAAAGCCGGACCATGGGTATTGATAGTGGTTTATTTCTTCCTGACTGTAGCTGAGCTTTTCATTTCGCCGCTTGGTCTTTCATTTGTTTCTAAGGTAGCTCCCAAGCATATTCAGGGCTTGTGTCAAGGCTTGTGGCTGGGTGCAACAGCGATAGGAAATCTCTTCTTATTCCTTGGTCCTATGATGTATAATAAGATTCCTATCTGGCAGTGCTGGACTGTGTTCTTTGTTATTTGTCTTGTGTCAATGGGCGTTATGTTTGGCATGGTAAAATGGTTAGAACGAGTAACGGAATAATTAGAAATTGAAAATTAAAAATTAAAAATTAAAGGCTGCGCAAGATTCTCTTTTGAACTGCGCAGCCTTTAATTTTTAATTTTCAATTTCTAATTGATCTCCAGTCCCATTATAAAATCATTCATATAATATCCGTTTCCTATCGGAAAATCCCCTTCCCTCAATTTCTTCATTCCCATACGTTCATAAAAATTCAGCGCTTTGTTGTTGCGGTTTACATTTAATTCCATCAGGCATGGGCCGGGATGTACTTCCTTGATATATTTGACGGCTTCATGGAATAAGAAGCTACCGCAATGTGATCCTTGAAAAGAGGGGAGTACATATATTTTCTGTAAGTGAAATAGATCTTCACCTTGTTGTTGTACAGATACATAACCACACACTTCCTTGTCCTTGTATCCAATGAAATAGACATGCCCTTCTTCTTCCATTTGCTTGCGGATGTTCTCTATGGAGTACATCCATTCCATCATGTAATCGTTTTGTTCCGGTGAAAGTATGTCCTTGTAAGTCTCCGGAAATATCTGCCATGCAAGTTTATGAATCAGCTCACAATCGGCTGTAGTTGCTTTTCTGATAGTTAACATAGTTCATTGTATTTATATCTTTTCCGCAAAGATACATTTTTCTCTTATATGTTATTCTCTCCCTTGGTGCTTTATTAATAAGGTGTGAATAGATAATAGTGTTAATTAAATAAAACACAAGGTACTTTGTATTGCATAGTACTAAGATAATGCATATATTTGTGTCATACAAAGAAAAGCTCTATTTCAATCAATTGCTATCTTTGCTGTCAAATAGAAAATTGTCGAATCGTAAACCAATAAGAGATGGACGTAAATAATGTAAAGTCGCAAATGCGTAAGGGCATGTTAGAGTATTGCATCATGCTACTGCTTCACAAAGAACCGGCCTACGCTTCGGATATCATCCAGAAACTTAAAGAAGCCAAGCTGATCGTAGTGGAAGGAACGCTTTACCCGCTGCTCACTCGTCTGAAGAATGACGATCTGTTAAGTTACGAATGGATAGAGTCCACACAAGGACCACCACGTAAATATTACAAGCTCACTCCGAAAGGGGAAGTTTTTCTTGGAGAGTTGGAAATCTCTTGGCGTGAGTTGAATGAAACAGTGAATCATATAGCCAACTATTAGATTCAAGATATTAAAAACCTCGTATCAGTATAAATTTTAAAAACAAATAGCAATGAAAAAGACATTAACAGTAAATTTGGGCGGAACTGTTTTCCACATTGATGAAGACGCCTATCGCCTTTTGGATAACTATCTATGCAATCTGAAACTGCACTTTAGAAGACAAGCCGGTGCTGACGAGATTGTAAATGACATCGAACTTCGCATCTCTGAACTTTTTTCAGAGAAGCTGACTGCTGGCTCTCAGGTGATCACTATAACCGATGTGGAAGAAGTAATCAATCGTATGGGGAAACCTGAAGAGATGGAAACAGGGACGGAAGAGAATACTGCTTTCGGTTCCGGAAATACGAAGGGCGCCTCCGGTGAAGGTTATGGTTCCGGCTCCTGGAATGGTGATAATAATTCTTCTTATACTTCAACCCGTCGCCGTTTGTATCGCAATCCGGACGATAAAATGCTAGGTGGCGTGATAGGGGGACTTAGTGTTTATTTAGGTTGGGATTCCACTTGGTTCCGTTTGGTTCTTGTTTTTTGCGCAATTTTTGGTTTCAAGTTCTTGATCCCTATCTATATCATTTGCTGGATAGTGATTCCCGAAGCCCGTACGGCGGCTGAGAAGTTGAATATGCGCGGCGAAGCTGTTACGGTAGAGAACATTGGAAAGACTGTAACTGATGGTTTTGAGAGAGTTACAAATAATGTAAACGACTATATGAAGTCTGATAAACCTCGTACTTCTATGCAAAGGACCGGTGATACATTATTAATGATTGTCGGTTGGTTCCTGAAGATTTGCCTGATTATTGTGGCTATCATTTGCAGTCCGGTACTGTTTGTTTTCGGTATTGTATTTGTGGCTTTGCTCTTTGCCGCTATTGCAGTTGCTATTGGTGGTGGTGCAGCGTTGATGTCTTGGTTCCCGGCTATTGATTTTGTATTACCTACATCTCCTTTGTCAGCCATCGTACTATATATTGCAGGTATCCTCGTAGTGGGTATTCCTCTGGTTAGCCTTGTTTTCGCAATCTTCCGTCCGGTGTTCAATTGGCAACCTATGGTTTCCGGGTTGAAGTGGACATTGCTTATTCTGTGGATTGTTAGTGCTACCATCTTCTTTATCTGCTATACCATGCAAGGATTTACATTCCCGGAATTGCTGATGCGAGGGTAACAGATTGTTATTTTAGTTTTTCTGGGGGCTTGGAGATATTCTTTAAAATATCTCCAAGCTATTTTAATTAACCATAAATATAAATACTATGAATCGGACGCGTTTTTATTATCTTGACTTATTACGGGTTTTCCTTACTATGTTGGTGTTCTATCATCATTCTGCGGTTGCTTTCGGAGCTTCCGGTGGATGGTATTACATATCGAAGGAAACAACTACCGGCCTAACTCAAGGATTGCTCTCAGCATCTATGGGCATTGACCAATCCTATTTTATGAGTCTTTTCTTTTTTATCTCTGCCTATCTAATGCCCTTTTCTTTTGATCGTAAAGGAATGAAATCTTTCATATACGATCGTCTCAACCGTTTGGGTATTCCTCTTTTGATTTATAGTTTTCTAGTTAATCCTCTATTAATATATTGGATATACGGTGTATGGGGTAGACCGGGTTTTGGACCGATGTGGTTTGTATTTACACTGTTGATTTTTGAATTGAGTTATGCTGTTTATCGCCATTTTTCTACAAAGCGGTTGGCACTGAAGTGGAAATATCCTGCAATAATGGGTATTCTTCTATTTATGCTAATGACGGGTGCCGCAGCATTCCTCATTCGGCTTTGTGTTCCTGTAGGAAGTGAAGTTTTAGGATTGCAGCTGGGGTTCTTTCCTTTATATATAGGTATGTATTTGTTGGGAATTGTGGCGCATCGTAATCACTGGTTGGATAAAATCTGTGTGAAGAATGCACTTCCCTGGTTTCTTATAGCAATTCTTTGTGGCATTCCTTCTTTATTGATTGTAATGAGTAGTTTTTCAGAACAGATGGATTTATTCTCGGGTGGATGGAATTTGCAGGCTTTATTTTATGCCCTTTGGGAACCAGTTATGTGTGTGGGTATTTGCTATTTTCTGTTAGCATACGGGAAGGCTCATTGGAACAAACCGATGCCTTTGGTTCAGAAATTGTCCACTGATAGTTACGCGGCTTATTTTATTCATCCGGTAATTGTAGTGGGTTGTGTGTTTATTATGGAGCTTTTGCCGGTTTCTCCTTTGATGAGATTGGCACTGGTTTGTGCAGTGGGTATTCCGTGCTGCTTCGTTGCAGCAAGAATAGTCCGGTTAATGTTGGGAAAGGTGGGCGTAAAGATGTAATATTCTTCGCTTTTCTGCATAAAGCGGTAATATGTTCTATTGCTTTTTGCCTATTTTCTCTTTTGAAGAAACAAGCTGTTAGATGTTTTGGAGTTGACTTAATTTCTATGAGTGGAAGCCAGATAAAAATAAGGAATAACTGAAAATAATGGGAATTATGTATCTTCCATCCGTTCTACACCAACAAGGCATTTTATTGATACATCTATTGCTTGCCGTGCGTTAAATATCATGCCTGATGACTTACTGCGAGATCTTGAGAGTTTTGGTCTTTTCTTTGAGGATATGGCCGTGTGTGACTTGAAGATATATGTCGGTACACTGGGAGGCGATGTTTTGCACTATAGAGATAATGCCGGATTGGAATGTGATGCTGTTGTTCATTTGGATGATGGCAGATGGGGAGCAATTGAGATAAAATTAGGTGGTGATGAACTTATTGAAGCTGGAGCAACATCTCTTAAAACCTTGAAAGCTAAGATAGAAGAGAAAAGTGATGAAAAGTCACCTTCCTGGTTGATGGTGCTCACTGCTGTTGGTGGGGCCTATCAAAGAGAGGATGGCGTATATGTAGCTTCAATAAATTATTTGAAACCTTAATCCATTCTTTGAAATAAAAACAAAGGGGACTTTACAGCCCCCTATATTCCCTTTCCGCATTGAAGCAAGGGCAAGGTTTCATAGGATTCAGGTCATGATGACCCACAATCAGAGCGTGTGGAAAGATGCGCTTCAGTTCGCGCAGCAGTGCAAGCAGCGAAGCTTTTTGCTCTAAGGTGCGAGTGTCGGATGGCTGACTGCCGGCATCCAAACCTCCTTCATAACAGATACCGATGGAGTGCCGGTTATGATTGAGGCAATGCGCTCCGATTTTTTCCGGTGGGCGGCCTCGGTGGATCTCACCGTCACGAGTCACGTAGAAATGATAGCCGATGTCACTGAAGCCGCGGTGGCGAATGTGATCGCGGCGGCAATCTTCGAAGCTCAGGCCCACGCCCTGAGGCGTGGCCGAGCAATGAATAATGAGTAGGGTAATCGTGCGCATAGCTACTTGCAGGCGCCTAACCCTAAAGCTCCCGCAATGGCGGTGGCTACGGTGATGATTACTTTGAGGACAATGCCCCATACGTTTTTTGACTTCTTTTCTTCATTCATAATGATTGATGATTTATAATTTATGCGAATCAGGAGTTATCCCAACGGGTTTTCATCGAGTCCGCCGTCTCCTCCGGAACCACCGCCGGGAGTGTCACCGGATGAGCTGCCTCCTCCCACGGTGTACATGGAAGCCTCCTTCATTTGCCCTTCCAGATTAATCTGAGCATTGCTCAGCTCACCCGTGGCACGGGCGCGGAGTTTCAATCCCTTTACGTTATTAGCCAATGAGAAGTCGGCGGCAGATTTTGCGCCTTTTTTACTGACAATCCCTACGGAGAAAATTGCCAGATCATCCATTTTTACATTCTTGCCATCCAGAATAAGTTCCTTGGTGCAGGAAACCATGTCTGTCAACACTCCCTTGATGACGCCACTTGAGTAGGGAGTATTGTGGTTGGACATGTGTTTGGCAAGTCTCTCAATGTCGAACGTCTCTTCAATTACGGGACGCGCATACCAGAGACCTTTCAGTAGGCTGTTTTCGCCTGTCACTTGATACTTTTTGTAACGAATCATAATTTGATAAATAATTTAAAAGATTAAACAATTATAATTTAAAAGATTCACGATGTTGAACTCAACAATGCAAAGGTAATATTGTCGGTATAGGCGTTTGTCACTTTCAGACTGTTAGAGTCGATTGAGGTCTGTTTTAGTCTGTTATTTACATATATATCTTTGATAATGTCATGATTTATGTCTATCTTTGATGAAATATAACACATGAATATCAGATATGAACTCTTTTGAAATCCGTACCTATGGGCGTACTGAACTTGCCCAACTCTATTGCCCCGATCTTTGTCCGGAGGCTGCTTACCGTAAGTTGAAACATTGGATTGATCTTTATCCCGGTCTGCGTGCCGGTCTGTCCGCCCTGGGGCTTTCTCCCCGTTCACGCTCCTATACGCCCGCCCAGGTGAGCCTGATAGTGGGTGCACTGGGGGAACCCTGAGGTTACGTTTGGACATCGTAAAGGTGAGCTTGAGCGGCGTAAAGGTTGACTTGAGCGGTGTAAAGGTGAGGTTTGGCAGCGCAAAGGAGAACGGGGGATTGGTACAGTTGGTACAGAAGTTCACTGGTCTTCTGGCACACACACACGTGCGCACGTACGCGTTTTATATTATAGTGCACGTTGTTATATCAAGGTTTTTGATAAGATCTATCAGGGCTTTTGATAAGTTCCTTTTCCATCCATATTCTCCACCAGCCCGTTTTTCAGCATCCGTTTCAGCCAGGTTGAAGCGGTGGCGGTTTTTATGCCCATCTCTTCAGCCTTTTGCAGGAATTCAATCCGTGTGAATCTCTTTTTCATACACTGTACCAGTGCGTCCCGGTCGGCATTGCCCCGACGGGTTACTTCGGTGGCGGGCAGGAAGGAAAGGATATGGGTGGCGTGGCGATATAGACATTCGGCCATCGACAGCACGGCGTGGAAATCATCTTCAGTGATGTCAAGGTTCCATAAGCTTACGATGTGGTCTTTCAGATTATCGGCAGAAGTGCCGGGGTCGGGCGAAAGATGTGGTGACGTGGCTATATCTTCACTTTCAAGCATACGCAGCATGGCCACCACTTCCATGATGCGGCAGATGTTGATAGCCAGACGTGCCACGCTGCCCGACATTTCGCTGCCGTTTGTCAATTCGGAGCGGGTGAAGAGTTGGGAGAACAGCCGGTTGAATTCCTCTTTCTGGCCGTCGGAGAGGTGTAGGGTGAAAATTCCTCCCATATAGATGATCTTCAGCTTTTCTTTCCATTCCACCCCCATTTTGGTGAAGGGCTCTTCCAGATTCCGGTCGTTCCGGTCGAACTGGTTTTGCCATTGTCGTATGGAGGGCATGTAGTAGAAAATCTGTCGTGAGAAAAGCCCGTTTTCGGCAGTAGGTATCAGTGACTTCACTTGTGAGGGAGTGCCGGATATGAGTACTGAAAGATACGTTTTCTTTACTTCACGGTATTCCCTGTCGGTGCGCCGGTTGTAGGCCACCCTGTCGTGGTCGAAAGCCTTTCGCAAGGTATCGCTCCAGTGTCCGTAGTCCGAGCCGATGGCGGAGGATATGGTGTCGGCTTCGCTTTCGCATATCAGTCCGATGCCATCGGAGTCCATCAGATTTTGCAGGATGCCCGTTCCCGTGTTGTTTCCTGAGATGAGGAACATTTTGTTGGGCGGCAGTGTCGGAATCTCGGCTTTTGCCCGTTCTTTTCCCAGTGCATCGTACTTTGCCTTGTCGCGTTGGTAGCATACCATTCTTTCTGCCACCTGCTTGCGTATCTCATCGTGAAAAGGTTCTACCAGCAGGCGTACCAGCGACAGGACTCCTTTTCCGGATGCGGAGTTGGCCGAAGTGAAAGTCTGCATGCAGGGCGATACCATCTTTCCTCCGTATGCGCACCGGACGTGCGGCCCCATGGTGGCGCCCAAAACGTTGAGTGCTCCCAGCAGCAGGACGTCGCTCTGGGCATCGGAGGTGGCGCAACTCATGATGTGTTCCAGGGGATAAGGCCATCGGATGTTCTTGTCGAAAGTGGGCAGAGGAGACAGCGGAGCGCTGCCTGACGAAGTCTCTTCTTCACAAGAGAAGTCATTTTTCTCTTGTGAGTACACCTCTTTTACGCGTGTGCGTGTGTGTGTGCCAGAAGGTGGGCGAACTTCTGTACCAACTGTACCAACGGTGCCTGGATTTTCATATTCGATTTTCACACCGCACAGCTCGGCCAGATGGAAGGCGGTGCCTATGTGTACGTCGTTATGTCCGGTCTTCAGCGCATTGCTGAATAGTTGTTCTGCTGCTCGATGGTCATACTTTGATGAGAGGCTACACAGGGCGAGAAAATCCTGACGCCCTGCCTCACCGCAGTCGGTGGCGATGGCAAAGGCCAGTTGTATATACTCTTGATAACTGGGAGCGATGTCTGCTCCCGCATTTCTGACGGCTTCGGTCAGGAGGTGTAATGAAGATAGTGGTTCCATTGGTTGATGTAATTCGTAATTTATAACTCGTCCTTTTCAGTTCTTATCAACGCTTCCGGGTCATGGCACAGGAAACAGGAGCGTACGAGGTCTTTTCCTGAGGTATCCACTCCTTTACCCGAATTCCGGTGGTCGGTGTCGTACATGCAGTGTACATAGCTCATCGCCCAGCGGATTCCATCTGTGGCGCTTTGTCCGGGTGCGCAGGGTACGAAGGCTTTCACGCCCTTTCCGGTGGGACTGATGAACACTAACGCGGGGTATAGATAGGGATCTTCGAATAGTAGTTGGCGCAGTTTTTTGGCTTCCTCGTTGGATTCGAGATGGTCTACGTCCACTACTACGAGTCCTGACGTCTCTTCTATACAGTCGCTTCTGCGTCGGGTGAAGACTCCGCACGGGGTCACGTAGGGCAGTGTCTGCTGCTTCAATAGGCGGCAGACACTGTCGTCACCCTGCTGTACGGCGTTTCGTACAGCAAGCGTGAGCGCGGCAAGTTTCGCGTTTGCAGTGACCAACTTGTATACTTCGTTGAGTTCCACTGTGCGTAGTGGAGTCAGCGTGGCGTTTTTCACGATCCTTCCGGTTGCTTTGTCCTTTATCGGAGAGATAGGGGGCATGAATAGCGACATTCTAAAAGAGTTTTCCATTGCGTTGTTTTTTTTATTTTGTGCAAAGGTCGCCTCTTTTTTTTGAATGAACTATTATGGATTTAATGTCACGTCATATCCATAAGGATCTATGTTTTCCGTATCTTCCACTTTTATCACTGCCCACACTTTTCTTAGTTCTGTAGTTAAACTGTTTAATTTCAGCGGAATACCTTCTTCTTTGTTGTGCTTTAACATATCTCCATTTGCGAATAAATGTGTTGCTAAATCATTGATTGTCTTGATTCCGATTCCTCTATAAGCCCCTAATTTGAAGGCTCTGAGTGCACCTACATATATGTGGGTGTTTTTTCCGAAATATTTGCGCTCTGCCAGCCATTCTTCTTTAATAATGCTGACGTCACTCACTCCTTTTCTCTTTAGATTTCTCTGTTTTACAATACGATAGTTCTTACTTCTCTGGTTAGAATCTTTAGATTCTTCGCTTTTTTATTACTTTCCATTTTATTTACATGTTGATTGTTTGTTAACTGATATTTGCAGTGTTAAAAAAGGTGCAAAAGTATAAGATAAATATGAAGAGTGAAAATAGAATGCGTAATAAGTGAAAAATAAGATGTTTGTTGGGTGATAAGTGTTTGATATATAGATTGCTGTGGTAATATTTGATGGGTGTACAAAAAACGTTCGTTTAATGTGCACAAAGATAAATGTGTTTTTTAAACTGACAAAATGTTTGATGAAAAATATTTTTGTAATGTCTGTTTTATCTATCTAAGTTATTGAATATAAGTGATAAAGATTTTATAAAAATATTGGTTAATATCAATTCTTTTTATACCTATCTCAATCCTGAGGATTTTAAAAATCTTTACGCATAAAAAACGAACGATTAAAAGATAATATTTCTATTTAACTGATTCGTTTATAGCTTTTTACCTTCAAGGTAATGAACTACTGCATAAAATCTGTTGGCAAGAGGGACGCACAGCTTGCCGTATTTTACATAAAGCGTTCGCAAGTGATTGAAATTCAGGAATGTGTAAGGGTTTCAAAGCCCCGAGAGAACACCCTTTTCTGAAATAACTCCTAAAATGGAAGTGGATAAAGAAACCGAAATATGGTATGCGATGCGCGCCACCTACCGTAGAGAGCCAGATGCTATGCGTCTACTTGAAAAAGAGGGGATGGGCTGTTTTGTTCCCATGCAATACAAGATCAGCATAAAGAAAGGGAAGAAGGTTCGTGCCTTGGTTCCGGTGATCCATAACTTGCTTTTTGTTCATGCCCGCCCTTCTGATGTGAAGCGTGTAAAATCTCAGGTAACTTATTTGCAATATATCACTGATACCCGTAGCGGTCAGAAGATTATCATCTCGGACAGCGAGATGCAGCGTTTCATTGCCGTTGCCGGTACCTATAATGACCATCTTCTGTACTTCCAGCCCGATGAACTGAACCTGTCTAAAGGTACTAAAGTTCGTGTCACAGGTGGTGATTTCGAGGGTCAGGAAGGAATTTTCCTGAAAGTGAAAGGTGCGCGTGATCGCCGTGTGGTTGTCGAGATACAAGGCGTCATCGCTGTTGCCATGGCTACTATCCACCCGGATCTTATAGAAGTAATCAAATAATAAATAATAAATCATTATGTCTCTTTCCGAAGAAACACTTACTCTTCAGCGTGCGGCGCACGATCTGATGTATTTGGGTATGGACGGGAGTCCTGTCTATAGCGACGACCTTTCCCGTCGTAATGGCGAAGTTTACCGCCTGACCACGGCATTATATAATTCCGGTGTCCAGGGTTCTACAGTTGAGGAACAGGCGAATGTCTGCCTTGCGCTTCTGATGGGCTACAATGCCTCATTCATCGACCATGGTGAGAAGCAGAAGCATGTCCAGGAAGTTTTGGATCGTTGTTGGGATATCCTTGAAGTCCTTCCCGCTTCATTATTGAAACTTCGCTTGCTTACTGCCTGCTATGGTGAAGTGTTTGATGAGCCTTTGGCGGATGAAGGTCGTACTATCATTGCTTCCTGGGATTCTGCATCGCTTACTTCCGAACAAGAAGAAGCCATTACTGAGTTTCAGAATGTGATTGATAATCCCTATCCTTGGGAATATATTGGTGAATAAAAAGTAGATATTTAATCAGAAAAAGAAAGAAAATCTTTCTTTACTTATAAATTTAATACTTTACGATTATGACACAAGAACAGGAAAAGCAGTTGTTGCAGGCTATTTACGACCGTCTATTCGATGCGGTCACCTATCAACCTGCGGGGAGCAAAAATCCCTTTACCGAATCGGAGACATTCATCCATTTCTCCAAAAATGCAGCGGTCGATTTAAAGTCTTTCGCAAACCCCCGAACTCCGTCCAATCCTCTTGGTGACTTGAAAACTTCGGAAGAATTCTCAAGATTGGTTGATCAAGTCTCTCCTATGGCATTAGAATGGGAAAATACGGGAAACCAACTTTCTAAAACCTACAAACTGGTTGTTGATTCTGCCAATGCGAGTACAAAGCCAGATGAAGCGGCGCAGAAAATGTATGATACAGCCTATAATTATTTGCATCCTGAGACAAAATCCGAAAATCCTTTTACTCACGAGGTGGTAGTGGAACGTACAAATTCTTCCGATTACGTTGCTTATGAAGCCAATATGGATGATTATCTTAGTGCTATACAAGCCTATCGGATGGCTTATAATTTATATTTGGATGACCTTGAAGATAAAGATAGCGATGTCCAGAGAAAAGCAGACCGGAATTGGCAGGCGAAGGCTCCCGGCTTGGAAAATGAAATCAAGAAGACTTTGCGCAAGCTCGGTTCCGGAAATGCCAAATACGTAGAACAAGCTTTGAATATTTTGAATACTACCATCAATGATGGGATCCGTCAGGCTATTTCTGCCGCGCAAGATGCCGTTCGGGATGACCGTGCTTTTAGTTCTTCATTGGGACAGGGTGATAAATGGTTTTTGTCTTATCCCGTACCTGCTGACTGGACGGATGAAAAGAATCTCAGTTTTTCGGAATTAAAAATCAGCGGTGGCAATACTACGATTCGTTCTAAAGGTACCGAGCACGGTTTCAGTGTGGATACCAGTGTGAACTATGGTCTCTGGAGGGTGAAAGCTAGCGCAGATGGAAATTTTCAGCATTCTAATAGTAGTACAGATAAAGACAGTGTTGAAATAACTGCAAAAATAGCTAAAGTGGAAATTAAGCGTCCTTGGTTCTTGGAATCTGTTTTTCGTTTACAAAATTGGAGCACTAATCTGGTGAACAATAAGGGGGGGATATCCAATGGAAAGATTGATTCCTCCAATAAGACAGGTTTGATTCCGATGTATCCGGTAGCATTTGTGGTGGCGAGTGACATTCGTATAAAAGCTAATTTTAGCCACGAAGACGAGGAACACATAAAGGAATCAGCGCATGCAAGTGCTTCTGTCGGATGGGGACCTTTTTCTATTGGCGGTAGTTATGGATATGGGAAAACAGATGATAAATTCCATTCCGACTATCAAAATGGCGAAATCCGTGTTCCGGGCATGCAGATCATAGCGTGGATAAGTCGTGTCGTTCCGTTCTCACCACAATAATAATTGAATTTCATGGGGAGGTTGTCGCTATCTGACCTCCCCATTTGTAAATACCTTTTTTATGGAAGAGCTATATTCTCTTTTCGCCTCAGAGCTGACAAGGAAACTTCCTGCTTTGAATGCCGCTGGCACTGCTCCGCAAACCCGTGGATTATCAGGAAATCAATCGTCGCGGGCAAAATTGCAACTAAACCGTTTTCCTGTAGTCATCGATCTTGATAATTACAGAAATTCTCATTCCTCAGACAATCCTACGGGTGATTATCGTGCCGCATATCGTCTCTATGAATTGTCTGACGAAGCTTCTCAGCTGACAACGTTCTTCGAAGGTGCGCATTCCGTCTCATCGGTATGGAACGGCATCATTAACAGTGCGGTAACCGACAATGAGTATGTGCGCAATCTTCTTAGACAGGCCAAGGACTCTTTTCGTCTTTCAAGGATGTACGGTATGGGAGGTGTTCCGGAAGACTGGTATCAGGTGAATGCCCAGCCTTCCAATTGGTATGACTTGGTGCTTGATCCCAACAATCTGACTCGTATTGAAATAGATTCGCACAGTATGGAGTTTGTTCTTTGCTGGGATATGGATAAAGATAAACATGAGCTTTTGGATCCGGACAGTTCGGTCAGTAGAATTTGTATGGATGTACTGAATGTGGAATTTATCAGACCATGGTTATGCCGTGAACTTCTTGAAGCGGAGTGGGGGATATCCGGCATTAAGCGGGGATATTTTTCTTCCGGAAATATGAGATACAATGACGGTGTCTTGCCGTTAATCCCTCAGTCTATGTTAGTGGGAACCAATCTTTCCGTTGAAGGAAATTTCTCAGAAAAGGATTTGGCGGTTCTTACTAATCGGTCAATCGGTAAGCTTTCAATCGGTCCTTTTGCGGTGAGTACCGGTAATGCTCCTGTGGAAATAGAGCAAGAGCAAACGCAGTCGCGAATATCATCGAAGACTATGCAGGTAGTGGGCTATACCAGTTATGGGGTACCGTTGTGTCCGCAGATATAAACGGAAGCATTGTATGAAGTCAAATCATGAATAACTTATTAAACAATCATACAATATGGAAATTATAAAAACAACTATTGAAGGGGTCGTAATTATTGAACCTCGTCTATTTAAAGATGGACGTGGTTACTTTTTTGAGTCTTTCAATCAGAGGGAATTTGAGGATAAGGTCTGTAAGACGACATTCGTGCAAGATAATGAATCCAAATCGTCTTATGGTGTCATCCGTGGTTTACATTTTCAAAAGCCTCCTTTTGCGCAGAGTAAATTAGTGCGTGTAGTAAAAGGAGCAGTTCTTGATGTAGCTGTGGATATAAGAAAAGGTTCTCCGACTTTCGGGCAGCATGTTGCAGTAGAGCTAACAGAAGAAAATCATCGTCAGTTCTTTATACCAAGAGGTTTTGCGCATGGTTTCAGTGTGTTGAGTGAGGAAGTGATATTTCAATATAAGTGTGATAACTTTTATGCTCCTGAGTGTGAAGGAGCTATTGCTTGGGATGATCCGGATTTGGGGATAGATTGGAAGATTTCAATGGATAAAGTAGTGTTGAGTGAGAAAGATAGAGAACATTCAATATTGAAAGATTTAAAATTTGATTATAATACTAGTCAGTATTAGTCTATTTATAAATATGTATTCTCATATTCACTTTATATTATTGGTATTTGTCATGCTGAGCGCAGTCGAAGTATCTCTTCTCTTGAAATGTAAAGGGGATGAGGTCCTTCGGCTACAGCATGACAGATACTATAAGATAATTACACGAGGGTACTTATGTCTATTAATAGTACTTTGGTAATATCATGTCATTTTTAGACCGTAAAATCAATATAAAAGATGCATGAAAAGAATCATAAAAGGATTTCAGTAGATGATTAGTGAAAGTTATGTCATTAATAAAGTTGAATTATAGTAAGAGAACAAATAAAGCTTTGTTTAATATCGCATCTTCTTTTGTTATTAAAGGGGCATCGATTCTTTTATCTCTATTATTAGTACCAATAACATTAGATTATTTGAATCCATATGAGTATGGGATATGGCTAACCTTGAGTTCTGTTTTAATGTGGATAAACTACTTTGATATAGGACTGGGAAATGGTTTAAGGAATAAATTATCAGAAGCTTTAGCTGTAGGAGATGATAATTTAGCTAGGATATATGTTAGTACTTCTTTTTTCATACTCTTCCTTATTGCCCTATCTATTTTCTTTATATTTTTATTGAGCAAAGATTGGATTGATTGGGGGGCTTTCTTAAATATTCCACATAAGTTAGGGGAAGTTGTTTCTCATATGATGACTTTTGTTGTTTTATGCGTAACAATAGCTTTTTCTTTAAAAATAGTAACTTATGTATATTTTGCTAAGCAAATGCCTTTAATTAATAATTTGATAAACTTATTATCTCAATTATTTTCTTTCATTTTTATCTATGTATTAACTGCTTATTGTGACACAAATAAATTGCAATGGGTCGCTTATATATATTCTTTATCTCCTATAGTAACTTTACTTTTATTTTATCCTATCACTTTTCTAATTTATAAAGAATTGATGCCATCTCTCAAATATGTAAAATTCCAATATATCCGTGTCTTAATGAATTTGGGAATCAAATTCTTTCTGATTCAATTATCTTGCTTACTTATTTATACTACATCTAATCTCATTATATCAAAGAATATTTCTCCAGAAGAAGTTACTCCATATAATATTGCTTTTCGCTATTTCAATATAGTGTTTATGTTCTTCTCGATTATAATAGCTCCTATGTGGAATGCAGTGAGTGATGCCTATAATCGAAAAGAGTTTAATTGGATACAAAAAACCATGAAGTATTTACAAAATTTATATTTTTTTGTATGCATTGGAGTATTTATTATGGTTTTGATGTCTCAATTGGTATATAAATTATGGATCGGTTCTTCCGTTGTTATACCTTTTTCATTAACGATAATGTTTGCAGTGTATATTTTGATATTAACATACAGTTCACTTTATTCCAATTTCCTTAATGGCATGAATAAACTGAACCTGCAACTATATGTAATAATAGTGATGGGAATTTTATTTGTACCTATGGCTACCATATTATCTCAATGTATGGGAATTATAGGTGTTGCTCTTTCGCTTTGTATTGCAAATTTGCCTTGTGCGGTAGTGAATTATGTTCAGTATAGAAAAGTTATAAATATAAAGGCAACAGGCCTTTGGAACAAATAAATTATTAAATTATGAAGAATATAAGATTGGTGGCAATTTATTTACCACAATTTTATCCCAATTTGCAAAATAATAAATGGTGGGGTATGGGATTTACAGAATGGACAAATGTAACAAAAGCAAGGCCTCGTTTCAAAGGACATTATCAGCCACATTTGCCTTCGGATCTTGGTTTTTATGATTTGCGTGTGCCTGAAACTAGGGAATTACAAGCTGATTTAGCACGTCAATATGGTATCTCTGCTTTTTGTTATTATCATTATTGGTTTAATGGCAAAAGAATATTAGAACTTCCCATTGATGAAATATTGAAAACAGGGAAACCTGATTTTCCTTTTATGCTTTGTTGGGCTAATGAGAATTGGACGAGGGGATGGAGTAATAGATTTGATGATATTTTGTTGAAGCAAGATTATTCTTTAGAAGATGATAAATCACATATCCAATATTTATTAGAAATCTTTAAAGATCCAAGATATTTGAGAATAGATAATAAGCCTGTATTTGCAATTTATCGTTCAACTTTGATTCCCAATATTGAAAAGACTATTGATTTATGGAGAAGTGAAGCAGCAAAAGTAGGATTGGAATTGTACATATGTAGATTTGAGTCGTGTGGGATTGCTGGGGAAGAATATCTGAAGGCGGGATTTAATGCAGCAGTAGAATTCCAACCACATGCAAGAATGGTAAATTCATATAAAGAATATAGAAGTTTTTTTCCTAGATTTATCAATAAGTTTTCGAGAAAGTATTTAAAAAAGGATATTCTTCCAACTATATTGTCATACCCTTCTTATGTAAATTATATGTGTAATCAACCATTACCGAATTATAAACGCTATCCATGTGTTATGCCTTCTTGGGATAATACTTCACGCAAAAAGAATGGATTTTTAGCTTTTCATCGGAGTTCTCCAAACTTGTATTATAAATGGTTAAAGCACAATGTGGAGGCATTTGTTCCTTTTAGTAATGAGGAAAATCTTATTTTTATCAATGCTTGGAATGAATGGGCTGAAGGCGCTCATTTAGAGCCTGATCAAAAATGGGGTAGACGTTATTTGGAAATGACGCAGAAAGCATTGGAAGAATGAAAAAATATTGTGTTATAGTGGAGTGTTTATAAAATTAAAATAGTATGATTAATATTCTATTTGATTTAATCTCAATACAAGGTTATCATAGTGGTGGAGGTGAATATGTTCTAAAGGTACTTAAAGAACTTTCTTTGTGTAGTGAGGCTAATATAATAGGAATCTATGATTCTAAATTAAACTTTTTAAATGATGATACAATGTTGTGTTTTAGAGAAAAAACACTTCTTGATATTCAGAAGTATACTATTGCAGAAATGATATGTAATCATCATATAGAAGTTCTATTTATTGGAATTATTCAGAGATATGCTATATATAATCTTAATAACATAAATTGTAAAGTGATTTGTGTTGTTCATGATATTGGAAATGTTGAAGTTGCCAAAAATCGTATTTATTACTTGTATCCTCAAAGTTGGAGAGTTTTTTTTAAAATTGTATTTGATTATTTCTTTCCTCAATGTTGTTTTTCTGTTTCTACTAAGGTGTTGAAACAGTATAATTTATTGAGGAATTTTTTAATTCAAGATAATGTTTCTATAATAACAGTTTCATATTATACTAAGTCTTCTCTTTTATATTATTTCCCAGAATTAAGCAAGAAGAATGTAGAAGTACTTTATCCACCTGAAAAAATATATATTTGTAATAATATTGTAGAAAATTTAGTTTTAAAGAATTTCTTCTCTACAAATCGTAAATACCTGCTTTTTGTTAATGCGAATCGTGAAAATAAAAATTTTGATATTGTTATAAGGTGTTTTTCTAGAATTAGACAGGTACTCCCTGATATTTATATGATTGTTACTGGTGCTAAAAAGAGAAAACAAGAAGCGAATATTATTTATTTGGATTATGTATCTAACTCAGATATTGAGCATTTGTATCAAAAAGCTTGGGCTTTAATTTATTCATCATTTACGGAGGGCTTTGGTTATCCACCTATAGAAGCGATGAAATATTCAACTCCAGTAGTTTCTTCAAATGTATGTTCAATGGTAGAAGTTTTGGAGGCATCAGCTGTGTTTTTTTCTCCTTTCTATGAAAATGAATTATGTAATAAATTAGAATATTTAAAAGCCAATTATCAAAATTATAAAGAAATAAGTCAAAGACAGTATTTAAAGATCAGCCAAAGACAAAAAAAAGATTTTGAACAGCTAATCAATAGAATCTTAATATGAAATTTATTGTTGGTTTTAATAGAAAAAATGAAAAAAATATAGATTATAATCTTAAATTTATTTTATCTGCTATTTTATTCTTACTAATGCTTGTAGTTCCGACGAATTACATGTTAATCAAGTTTATACTAATAACACTATTAGGTATTAGACTAATATTTTGCTCTGTTAATAAGAAACTTACAACGATAAATATACGTGTTTGGTTGATACTATATCTTATTGTTTTTAAAGGTGTATTTTGGTTGTTCTATGGTGTTATGAATGGTAACTCTGTAGAAAATATTAAAACTTTGTTCCCTTTTTATTGTATCTGGCCTCTTTTTTATTTATTATTATTTTTATATGTTGATACTTGGCAAAAATTTAGTTCTTTTTGTAATTTGATTTTGTACGCTCACGCTTTTATTGTTGTATATAATTTATATTCTTTATGTTCTGTTTACATAGGGGTTGAACCTATATCAATTTTTCAGAGTGATCAAACTTTTATGCTGGAAGAAGAGATAATAGGTATAAGTAATCCCAGCTTGCAACAATTGGTTTTTACTACTCCATTTCTCTTTAGTATATTGATTTCAGGAAAAATACAAGGAACAAAAAGAAACATATTCTATGTGATTTTCTCTCTTACTATCTTTGTTATGTTATTATCAGGTAGAGGAGTTATGATTTTAGTTTTATTATTATTGCCATTTATCCCAATAGGTATTATCTTTTTTTCGAAAGTATACCGTTTTTCTCATTTTAAGAATATGTATTGGGGGGTAATTCTGATATTTTTTCTATGTTTAGGATATACTTATTCTTCTGGGCTACAGAATCTAATAATGAAATCTTTAATTGACAATTTTGATTCTTCGATTGACTATACACGTTTTTCTCAAAGAACTATGCTGATCAAAATGTGGAAAGAAAAACCTTTGTTAGGTCATGGATTGGCTGCATCTTATTACAATCGAGATCGAGGGTATCATACTGCTGTAGAATCTATGTATCATGCTGATTTGGCTAAAACTGGTATTATCGGTTTTGGTTTATTCTTGTTTTATCTATTTCTGATTTATTACTATACTATCAAAGAGTTTCAGAGAACAAATAATGTGTATATATATGCTTGCATAATCGGGCTGTCTTTTTATCTATTGGCATCTGCTACTAATCCCTTTTTGGCATCTTTTGATAGACTCTTTCCTATCTATGTGTGTTTGTGTATTATTAATATTGGGTCTAAAAATAAATATTTAATTAGTGAATAGGATAGGAACATGAAAGTCTATTGTGTTTTAATTACATATAATCCTGATTTTTCTATATTATTAAAATCGTTATCGATTTTGCAGTCACAATTAGATAAAATTATTATAGTTGATAATTCTGATTGTGAAGTGTCGTTTAGTTCTGTAAAAAATGAGAATGTTATAATATTGAAAAATGGGAGAAATTTTGGAATAGCTAAAGCTCAAAATATAGGCATTGACTATTGTCTTAATAATGATGTTGACTTTATTCTATTTATGGATCAAGACAGTATTTCTTCCTCAAATTTAATAAAATGTTTAATGGATGATTATGTAGTTTTATCGCGAGAAACTCTGATTGGTGCTATAGGAACAGTTCCGTTTAATCGTTTGAATCATATGATTTATGAAACTAATTCATGTAGAAATATGGGACGTATAGTGCAAGTAAAAAGTTTGATAAGCTCTGGATCTTTTGTATCTACAGATATATTGCGGCAAGTAGGAGGAATGGATGAGACTCTATTTATTGACATGGTCGATTCCGAATGGTGTTGGCGTGCTGCACATAAACTAAATTGTACTTTTTATCTAGATACAGATTGTATGCTTTCGCATAGTCTGGGAAAATGTGAAGTAAATTTTTTAGGAAAGCGTATTCCTTTGCATTCACCTAATAGAATGTTTTATCGTTTTAGAAACTATTTCTTATTATTACCTAGAGGATATGTTCCTTTCATGTGGAAACTTAGATATCCTTTTTCAAATTTAATAAGACTGTTCTTGTGTTTATGTGTGTTTTCTAATAAAAAATCTTATTTGAACTTTGCATTAAAAGGTGCAAAAGAAGGGCTTTGTTTTTTGCTTAAATTGAAAAAATGAGTATCCTATTTCTTCCTAAATATAGTGCTGATGGAGCAAGCTCTCGCTATAGAACATATCAATATTTGCCTTTCTTTTCTAAATCAGAATATACAGTAAGTCCATTTTTTAGTGAAGGATATATTCGGTGTCTAGGTAACAGGTGGAAAAGAAAAATTTATTTTGTAAAGTCCTTAATGCATAGAATCTATGTTATACTATTTTGCTTATGCAAATATGATCTGATTGTTGTAGAGAAAGAACTAGTACCTTATTTCCCACCTATATTGGAATATTTGATGTTAAAAATTAGAAAACAATATGTTTTGGATTTTGATGATGCCATATACTGCAACTATCAAAATCATCAGTCAAATATTGTTCGTTCTTTTTTAGGAAATAAGATAGATAAAATCACTATGTGGGCTGCAGGCATAGTTACTGGAAGCCCAGAACTAACTACTTATTTTCAAAAGTTGAATAGAAATGTTATAGAAATTCCTACTTCTATAGATCTGTCAAGATATGAGTTACCTACTATAAATAATGATTCAAAAGAATTTGTGATTGGATGGATTGGTAGTCGTTCTACTTCTCAACATCTTGATTCTATTGCAGATGTCCTAATTGATTTTATATTAACGCATTCTAATGCAAAATTGCATTTAATAGGTTACTATGGCAAAGCATTTGAAAATTTTAAAAATATTTCTATTATTCAGTGGGATGCAATGACTGAATTGACTGATATTCTGGAATTTACTATTGGTATAATGCCTTTAATTGATAGACCTTTTGAGCATGGTAAATGTGGATTTAAGCTAATTCAATATATGGCTTGCGAAAAGCCGACGATTTCGACTCCTTTCATTGCTAATCTAAAAATTGATAATGGTAATGGAAACTTATTCGCATCAACGGATAAAGAATGGAATGAATGTTTAGAGTGGGGGTATAATAATAGAGCTTCCTTGGAAGAAGTAGGAAAAAAGAACCGAAAAACTGTTGTAGAAAAATATTCAATACAAAATAACCATAGCAAATATATAGATTTTTATAATTCAATAGTGAAATGAGAGTTTTAGTAACAGGTGGTGCTGGATTTATCGGTTCTAACCTTTGTGAGCATCTACTTGCTCATGATTATGAAGTTGTGTGTTTGGATAACTTTGCTACAGGTAAAGTTGAGAATATCCTTCCGTTATTGGGTCAATATTCGGATACATTTAAGTTGATAGTAGGAGATATTCGTAATCTTTCGGATTGCCAAAAGGCTGTTGAAGGAGTCGATTATGTATTGCATGAAGCAGCATTAGGTTCTGTACCTCGTTCCATCAAGGATCCGGCTACGACCAATGCTGTTAATATCAGCGGTTTCCTAAATATGCTGATAGCTTCCCGTGATGCAGGAGTAAAGCGTTTTATGTATGCGGCCAGTTCTTCTACATATGGTGACAGTAAATCGTTGCCAAAAGTGGAGGAGGTGATAGGTAGACCATTGTCTCCGTATGCTGTTACAAAATATGTCAACGAGCTTTATGCGGATGTTTTTGCACGTACTTACGGTATGGAATGCGTAGGGCTGCGCTATTTCAATGTGTTTGGACGTCGTCAGGATCCTTTTGGTGCATATGCAGCTGTTATACCTTTGTTTGTAAAGAAACTGATGACACATGAAAGCCCTATGATTAATGGGGATGGTGAGTATAGTCGTGATTTTACTTACATAGACAATGTAATTCAAATGAATATATTAGCTATGACAACAACCAATCCGGATGCGGTTAATCAAGTTTATAATACAGCTTTTGGGGAAAGAACCACATTGAACCAGTTGGTAAATTGTCTGAAGGAATATTTAAGTGAATTTGATTCGGAAATAGCCAATGTGGAGATTGTTCATGGTCCGAATCGTTTGGGTGACATCCCTCATTCTTTAGCTTGCATTGATAAAGCTAAAAAGTTACTTGGCTATAATCCAAAATATAGTATGCGTGACGGGTTGAAGGAAGCTGTTAAATGGTATTGGCATAATATTTAATCTATTCTTTTTTTTTTTGATACTAACTCTTTATAAATACTGAAAATCTTATGGATGCAGTAAAAATTGCCGTAATCGGTCTCGGTTACGTAGGGCTTCCTTTGGCCCGTTTGTTTTCCACTAAATACCCAACAGTGGGTTTTGATATGAATAAGGCCCGTGTGGATGCTCTGATGGCTGGACATGATGCCACGCTTGAAGTGTCGGATGAGCTGTTGCAGTCTGCAATAAATAACGGTTTTAAATGTACAGCGGATATTGAAGATATTCGCGACTGTAACTTCTATGTCGTAGCAGTTCCTACTCCAGTGGATCAAAATCATAATCCGGATTTATCTCCTTTGTATGGTGCAAGCACTACGGTAGGACAAGTGATTTCCAAAGGTGATATTGTGGTTTATGAATCTACGGTATATCCGGGGGTGACGGAAGATGAATGTATTCCGGTTGTGGAAAAGGTGTCTGGCCTGAAATTCAATGTGGACTTCTTTGCCGGTTATTCTCCTGAGCGAATAAATCCGGGTGACAAACAGCATACGGTGGAGAGGATCAAGAAAGTAACTTCCGGTTCTACTTTGGAAGTGGGGAAGAAAGTAAATGAGGTGTATGCTTCTGTGATAACGGCAGGCACACATTTGGCTCCTACCATGAAAGTGGCAGAGGCTGCGAAAGTTATTGAAAACTCTCAACGAGATATTAATATTGCTTTTGTGAATGAACTGTCTAAAATATTCACCCGCATGGGTATTGACACTCATGATGTGTTGGAAGCAGCTTCAACAAAGTGGAACTTTCTGCCCTTTAAACCGGGTTTAGTAGGTGGACATTGTATTGGTGTGGACCCTTATTATCTGGCTCAGTGCGCACAGAGTTATGGCTATAATCCCGAGATTATATTGGCAGGTAGGAGAATGAACGATGGCATGGGTGAATATGTAGCCAATCAAGTAGTGAAATTGATGTTGAAGAAAGGTATTCAGGTTTTGAACTCCAACATATTGATACTAGGCTTTACATTCAAAGAGAATTGTCCAGATGTTCGCAATACAAAGGTGATAGATATTTATAAAGCATTGCAGGGATACAATTTGAATATCACAGTTTATGACCCATGGGCTAATCCGGAAGTGGTAAAACGGGAATATGAAGTAGAGGTTATTAATGAATTGCCACAGGCAAGGTTTGATGCGGTGGTATTGGCAGTAGCACATGACGCTTTTAATTGTATTGATGAGAAACGATTGCTGAGAGAAAAATCGATACTTTATGATGTTAAAGGCTTTTTTTCCAAAGAACTCGTTGACGGAAGACTCTGACGATGAAGAAAATTATTCGAATAACGACGATACCATTATCGTTGAAGGTGTTGCTGCGAGGACAATTGAAATATATGAGTCAGTATTATGATGTAGTAGCAATATCTTCAGGAGATGGTTTGGAGGAAGCGTTATTGGAGCAGGGGGTTAGAGGGTATAGAATAGATATGACTCGTCAAATAACTCCTCTAAAAGATTTACTCGCTTTATTTCAGCTTATAAAGGTTTTACGTAAGGAGAAGCCGGATATAGTACATACACATACTCCTAAAGCTGGAGTTTTGGGAATGTTAGCAGCATGGATTACCAGAGTTCCTTGCCGTTTGCATACTGTAGCTGGTCTACCATTATTAGTGGCGAATGGAAAAAGAAGGAAATTGTTGGAGTTTGTGGAGAAACTAACTTATGGATGTGCGACAATGGTATATCCAAATTCTTATGTGATGAAAGATATTATTCAATCGTTGAATTTGGTGGATTCTCGAAAGTTGAAAGTCATCGCTAATGGTAGTTCTAATGGGATTGATACTTCATTCTTTGTGAAAGAGCGATGTCTCTCTAAAGATAAGATAAGGAAGAATATAGGTATTCTGCAAACTGATTATGTATTTGTTTTCGTCGGTAGAGTGGTGGCTGATAAAGGCGTTAATGAGTTAATGTGTGCTTTTACAAAACTGTCGAGTGAATTTTCTGATATAAAACTACTCATTATTGGCCCTTTTGAAAAAGAATTGGACTCAATCTCTATCCAATCTGAAAAGGAATTAGAAACTAATAATGCTATTTATTATCAAGGGTTTCAGAAGGATGTTCGTCCTTTTTTTGCAGCTTCCGATGCTTTAGCCTTTCCAAGTTATCGTGAAGGTTTTCCCAACGTAGTTCTTCAAGCTGGTGCCATGGGCTTGCCATCAATTGTTACGGATATTAATGGTTGCAATGAGATCATACAAGATGGCGTGAATGGTAAAATCATTCCTCCCCGTGATGAGTATGCGCTTTATGAAGCAATGAAATGGATGTATGAGCATCGGGATAGGGAAGTGAAAGAGATGGCCAAGCGTGCTCGCCCCATGATAGTGGAACGGTATGAGCAACGTATGGTGTGGGAGGCATTGCTGAAGGAATATCGTTCTTTGTAAAAAACGAGAGAACCCAGATTTTTTTTAATCTTCCATAGAACATTTGGAATAGCTTGAGGTTTCTATGGTTCATAGAGCCCCATTTTACAGAATTGGAAATATCCTGGAGCATTGCCAAGAGCCTAAAGACGATAATTTATGTATTTATGTTTTTTCAAGCGAGTGATAGATTTTATCATTGTATTTTGTGTGTTGGCTGTTATTTGGCCGATACTGCTATTTGTAATGCTTTGGTTGCACTTTGCCAATAAGGGTACCGGAATATTCTTTACGCAAGAGCGTCCGGGTAAAAATGGGAAGATTTTCAAGGTTATCAAGTTTAAGACGATGACAGATAAGCGGGATGCGAATGGTAAGTTATTGTCGGATGCTGAACGTTTAACAAAAGTGGGACGTTTTGTGCGCTCTACTTCAGTAGATGAGCTTCCTCAATTATTCAATGTATTGAAAGGTGACATGGCGTTGGTTGGTCCCCGTCCTTTACTTCCTCAATATCTTTCTCTTTATTCAAAGGAACAAGCTCGCCGTCACGAAGTTCGTCCGGGCATTACGGGATGGGCTCAAGTGAACGGACGCAATGCCATCAGTTGGAACAAGAAGTTTGCACTGGACGTGTGGTATGTTGATCATTGTTCTTTTTTACTGGATTTAAAAATTATATTCCTTACAATAAAGAAAGTCTTTGTACGGGAGGGTATCAGTTCGGATACTTCCGTAACAATGGAGCCCTTTACCGGAAACAATTGAAACTTTAGATAATGTATTTATATGGTGCCAGTGGTCATGCCAAAGTGATCATTGATATATTACGTGCAAATAATGAGACTATTGAAGCGTTGTTTGATGATAATGAAGCGGTTCATAACCTTCTTGGTTATCCCGTATTACGTTCGTCGGAAGTCCGGGGACCGTTGATAATCAGTATCGGTAGTAATAACATCCGTCAGAAAATAGCAGAGAGCCTGAATGTGACTTTCGGTAGATCTTTTCATCCTTCATCAATTATATCTGATGAAACCGAGATTGGTGAGGGTACAGTAGTGATGCAAGGCGCTATTATTCAATCGGATGTTCGTATTGGGAGGCATTGCATCATCAATACGGGAGCTTCAGTGGATCATGAGTGTGTAATAAAGGATTATGTGCACATCTCCCCTCATTGCACTCTTTGTGGTAATGTACAAATAGGAGAGGGTACTTGGGTTGGTGCTGGTTCAATTATCATTCCGGGTGTAAAAGTCGGTAAATGGAGTGTGATAGGTGCCGGCTCTGTTGTTACAAAAGATATTCCTGACAATGTTCTGGCAGTAGGGAACAGGTGTAAAATCATTAAAAACTTATCATAGTTTTTTTATCATATAATTTTATGGACAAGAGAATTTATCTTTGCCTTGCTCACATGAGCGGCGAGGAGCAGGCTTTTATAAAGGAAGCTTTCGATACTAACTGGGTTGTTCCTTTGGGCCCCAACGTGAATGCTTTCGAAGATGAACTGAAACATTTTGTAGGACAGGATAAGGAAGTTGTAGCTTTGTCTGCGGGTACGGCGGCCATCCATCTGGGATTAATCCAACTTGGTGTAGGAGCCGGTGATGAGGTTATCTGCCAGTCGTTTACGTTCTGTGCGTCGGCCAATCCTGTAGCTTACCAGGGAGCTAAACCTGTGTTTGTCGACAGTGAGGAGGATACCTGGAATATGGACCCTGTTTTGCTGGAAGAAGCCATCAAAGACAGAATCTTGAAGACAGGTAAGAAGCCGAAAGCTATTCTTCCTGTTCATCTTTACGGCATGCCTGTCAGGATTGATGAGATTTGCGCGATAGCCGCTAAATATGATATTCCAGTGCTGGAGGATGCTGCGGAAGCTTTAGGTTCTGAGTTTAATGGCCGGAAGTGCGGTACTTTCGGTACCTTTGGTGTGTTGTCTTTTAACGGTAATAAGATGATCACTACTTCGGGTGGCGGGGCTTTGATCGTTCCTGATGAAAGCGCCAAGAAGCAGACCATGTTTTATGCTACGCAGGCTCGTGAACCTTTCCCTCATTACCAGCATGAAAAGATCGGTTACAATTATCGTATGAGTAATATTTGTGCGGGTATTGGTCGTGGTCAGATGACCGTATTGGATGAGCATATAGCGCATCACCGTCATGTACATGCTCTTTACGAGAATGCTTTTGAAGGTGTGGATGGTATAACGTTGAAATCTAATCCTGATGGTCGTTTCAATGCTAATTATTGGCTGTCTACTATTCTGATAGATCCAGTGAAGACCGGTACTAATTATGATGAGGTCCGGCGTAAACTGGATGAACGAGGGATTGAGACCCGTCCCTTGTGGAAACCTATGCATTTGCAGCCTGTCTATGCAACTAATCCTTGTTATGTGAATGGTGTTTCTGAACGTTTGTTTAATATGGGTTTATGTATTCCTGCCGGTCCTTGGGTGACGGATGAAGATGTGGCTTATATTGTGGAACAGATAAAAGAATGTTGCAAGAAATAATAGGTGCGAAACATTACAGTTTTATTAAAAAAGCCAGAATGATTCATTGAGTTCATTCCGGCTTTTTTCTTTTATCTTCTTGTTGGTTAAATAATTAGTGCTATATTGGTATTTAGTATTAATAATGGTAGTAAATTAGATTATGAATACATCAGATGCCATTGATATATTGCGGAAATTTAAAGTCAATTTTGCTGATAAATATGGCATAAAGACTTTAGGCCTTTTGGGTTGATTTGCTCGAAAGTAGCAAAAGGAAACGAGTGATTTGGACGTAGTAGTAATTTTGGAAGAGCCGGACCTTTTTACTTTAGTCGTTATTAAGGAGGAATTGGAGAAATTAATTAATTATAAAGTTGATGTCGTCAATTTCAGAGAATCGTTCAGAGAATCATTTAAAACTAATATTTTGAAAGATGCAATATTCGTCTAAAGAAAACGTTATTGAATGTTTGTCTATAATTATAGAGAAATCGAATTTAGTAATAGAACGAAATGAAAAAATAACTTCGTTTCATGATTTCTTGAGTTCATCTACTAATATGACCAGACCCGCTTCGGGCATAGGAAAAACTATATGTGGTGTCTTGTGAACAGAAAAGCGTAACGATATTTATACGAATGGAATTTTCAGCAAGTACAAGACGGAGATACGGAAGGGGCGAACGGATTATGAGAACCTGCTACCATTGTTATATGCTTGAGGATTTCTGATTGAGAAACTTGTTCTTGTATACAAATTATTCTATCTTTACAAAAACATGAAGGTTCTGCAATGGATGAAGATATAAAGTTATTGGTGTGGAAGAAGGCCCGTTCTGTGGATGGATTGGATGATTCCATGTTTCGTAAAGATGCTTGCGGAGCATTGATTATGTGGGATAAATTTTGGGAAAAATAACCCCTTCGGATGGGTTATTGATCATATACTACCAATGTCATTAGGTGGCGATGATAATTTGCTGAATCTAAGGGCACTGCACTATAAAAATAATTTAGGCAAGGCCGATGATTACCCTTCATATACAGCGTCGGTGAAATATGATGGACGAGAAAATGCTATAGATGAACGAAATCTTACAGTTAATAAGAAGTTGCGCGAAAAACTAAAGCAGCATTATAAAAATTCTTGAATATGCTGAAATGCACTGGATAAAAATGAATGCGGGAGTTTCGAACAAATCGAAACTCCCGCATTCATTTTATAGAAATGTCTAAAGTTTATTTCTTCATTCTCAACACTCTGATTCCTGTCCAATTATCATTACTTTGCAACATTTGTCCCAGAGCAACCTTAGAAACCATCACTTTCTTTTCTTTAGAAGAAGCATGCAACAAACAAAGTTTACCATCAATATAGAAAGCAATACCCATATGAGCTACATCCAATCCCGGCGTATTAGTCGTAATAGCAATAATATCTCCATTCTTTATCCAAGGCAGACCATTAAACGGTAGCTTATCTTTGGGAACATAATGAAATTCCTGACCATTCAATGACTTCTCGATCTCTTTCATTTTTGCTACATTCTCCGGAGATTTACTCAGCTGCTTGTACAGTTCCGGATGAGAAGACATGTAAGAAAGAGAAACTTTCTGCGTGTATGGACTGTAAGCTGTTGTTACGTCTTCCAGGAAACCGTTACGAACACCATTGTTTACCCAGTCTGCAATGTAGTGCAGGCGTGAAGGATAACCGTTGATTTTTCCATCACGGTAGCGAATCTTTTGCAGATTGGTAGCAAAATCGCCTTCAGCTACCTGTCCGTCTTCAGTAGGAGAGAGGGCCATAGCAAGAGTATATTCTACAAAGGTGGTGCAATCTACTTCATCACAATTGATGATAAGTTCTTCTTCGCCATCGGTAACTTCCAACGTATGTGCTACGTAAGGAATATCCAGAAAATTTATTCCATTGTTCAGCATGGCGTTGTCTTTCTCATCTGTCTGAGCACTGACAGTAGCTACACAAAGCGCACTGAATAGGAGGGTAATCATTGTTTTCATTGTTCTTTCGTTTATTAATATAAATAAAAAAGGATGTCGCAAAAGTACGACATCCTTTTCATAAATCCTTAATTTGGACAGATTAAATTTAATATTGATAGATTAAATTTTTGTAATCCGCCTTTTTGTCAAATGGTACGATGGAGAAGCCGTATTCAATGGCATTTTCTACACCGGGACGAATCAGATACGGTTCGTGTGCTATAGCTCCCCAACTATTATCACCACCTACACCCATCATACGATAGTCGATAAACATATCTACCTGTTTTACAGGTTGTGGGTCGGTGAGGTGACGATGATTCGTTTCGTTGGTACGTGGAGCACCATTGTCGATGGTTTCGCCGCTATCCAGACTTCCAAGCAGATAGTTGGAAGCATTCAGTTCAAACGTACGGTCGGCAATGAAGAGTAAACCAGCTTTTTGCTTAGTGGTGAGTGCACACCAGTAAATATCCGTACGATGCTCATTTTCTTGCGGACGGATGTACGGTTCGTACAAGTCCTTTATCGGAGTAGTATATTCTCCGATAAACTGGGAAGTGCGACGATCACGATAGTTCTCTTCCGGACCACGGCCGTAGTAAGTAAGGTCGTTTAATATTTCCGATAATTGCATGCGCAAACCTACACGGGGTATCATCGGAGTTTCCGTACCTTCGGCTACAAAGCGATTATCCACTTTGATAATGCCATTGGCAAAGACTTTATAGGTAATTTCCCACTGCGCATCTACCTGCGGAAAACGATAGGTAACTTTTACAATGGACTTGTCACCATCTTTAGAAACATTGAACGATTCTGCCTTAGGTGTTTGGTAACTGGCCTCGCGCCATGCTTTCAGGCGAGTGGGAAGCTTTGCTCCGTAATCATTATCGGTAGGTGCACGCCAGAAGAAAGGTTGCGGACCTTGACCGTTATGGATATACTCTTGTTTCTTATAGATATAAGAGATCAGCAAGCCGCTTTGTTTATCAAATGTAGCCTTGAAATCATCACCGCTGAAAACAACCTGTGAAAAGACTTCATCTACTTTCGCGGGATCCATGCGTACCACTTCTTTTTTAAAGAACGGGTGTACATAAGTTTGTTCACGTGCGATTACCGTACCAACCGGTAAGAAAGGTTCTGCATTACGTATGGTTGCATAGAACTCGATGCGTATATCTCCCGTAGTATTCTTTTCTTTAGGAATACCTTGCAGGAATGCACTGGTAGCTGTCTTACCCGGAGCAGCATTGATATTGTCCATCTGACCTTTATAAATCTCTTTTCCATGATCGCGAACGACATAATGGAAATCATATTTATTCAGATCAGTAAATGAGAAGTCATTGCGTATCTGCACCGTGCAGGTTTGCGGATCGAACTTAATGAATTTAATGTTCTGATAAACCTTACCCATTTCAATAGTCTGGGGCTTTATACTGCGGTCGGGATAAACTACACCATTGATACAGAAGTTGCCATCGGAAGGAGTTCCGGTATCGCCGTAGTCACCACCATAATTCCAGTATTTGCGTCCGTCGCTGGTTTTGGCGGCAAAGCCTTGATCTACCCAGTCCCAGATGCAACCACCCTGCAATATCGGATATTTCTCAATCACATCCCAATAGTCCTGGAAGTTGCCAAGACTGTTACCCATAGCATGAGCATATTCACACAGGATAAGCGGACGAGTCATTTCCTTATTCTGGGCATACTTTTCAATAGATTGGGGAGAAGAGTACATCGGACAATAAATATCCGTATTCCATTCTAATCCGGCACGTTCGTACTGGATAGGACGGCTATCGAGCATCTTCAGCGTATTATAGGTAACGTAGAAGTTCAGTCCGTTTCCGGCTTCGTTACCCAGTGACCAGATGATTACAGACGGATGATTCTTATCGCGTTCGTACATGTTCATGGTACGGTCGAGGTGAGCATTCATGAATAACGGATTGTTACCCAAAGTACCACCTACATTGAGGTTATAACCCATACCGTGGCTTTCAATATTTGCTTCATCAATTACGTACATACCATATTGGTCGCAAAGTTCGTAGAAGCGTTCCTGTTGCGGGTAGTGGCAAGTGCGTACGGTGTTCACATTATACTTTTTCCAGAGTTCGAAATCCTTAATCATAAGATCTTCCGGAACGTAATGTCCCGTGTATTCATTATGCTCGTGTACATTCACACCTTTTATAAGGATAGGCACGCCATTTACAAGCAGTTGCTTATCCTTAATCTCTATCGTACGGAAACCTACCTTGCAACTGGTAGCTTCTATTACTTCGCCATTGGTGCGTTTCAGGCTGATGACGAGTGTATAAAGATTAGGCGTTTCAGCTGTCCAATGCTTTACACCACGGAGGGTTTTCTTCGTGAATTCTACTTCATTCTGATCACCTTCCACACGGGTAGAGGATTGGGTCACTTGCTGATCCTGATCATCGAGTAAACGATAGGAAACTACATAAGGAGACTTTATATCACTTTCGTTCGTAAGCTTCACTTTCAGTTGCAGGATACCATCCTTGTAATAAGGATCCAGCGGAGTCTCTACCTTGAAGTCTGCAATATGGATTTTGGGTGTGGCATAGAGATAGATATCGCGCTCTATACCGCTGATGCGCCAGAAGTCCTGACATTCCAGATAATTGGCATCCGAGAAACGGTGTACTTGAATGGCAATCATATTCTTGCCTTTTTTTACCATGGCGGTAACGTTGAAGCGGGCAGGAGTTTTAGCATCCTTGCTCATACCTACAAACTTGCCATTCATGTAATAGAAAGCAGCACCGCGCACACCGTCTGCACTGAGGAAGATTTCTTTTCCATCCCAGTCATTACCTACGACGAAATCGCGGCGATACGTGCCTGTCGGATTCCACTCTTTGGGTACATAAGGTGGATTAGGCTTGTCCCAATAAGGTTCGTAACCCTTAGAACAGAACTCGTAAGGCTGGTTGACGTAGATCGGAGTACCGAAGCCCTGCAATTCCCAGTTACCCGGCACATTGATGTCCGGCCAACGGTTCACCTCAGTACGCACGTTCATGAAGTCTGTGGGACGGTCGGCAAAGTTTTCCACATAGTTGAACTTCCATTTCCCGTTGAGGGATAGGCGGCTGGCTCCGTTCGTCCGGTCGTTGACGATAGCATCTTCTTCGGTGGCATAAGAAGTGAATGTACTCCGGGGAGCCTCCTTGTTGATACTGGTCAACTTCGGATTAGTCAACTGGTCGTAACGGTCTTCCTGTGCCTGAAGGGCGAGGGGTAGTAATACGAGACAGGTGATAAAAGTCAATTTTTTCATGAGTTGATATATTAATTATTTTTCTCGAATTTCACCCCGTCACGCAACCACTTCTCCAGTTCTTCTGTCCACTGGCGTTTGTAAGTGAAGTTATCGCGGAAGCCCCAGCCATGTCCGCCAATGGGGTAGATGTGCATGGAAACGGGAACTTTCTGTTGGTTGAGAGCAAGGAAGTAGCCGATACTATTCATGGGCGGCACAGCGCCATCATCAGCAGAAAGTACGATGAAAGCTTGTGGAGAGCGGGGAGATACACGACGTTCCAGAGAATACGCATCTTCCAGTTCTTTGGTCGGGTTATCACCAAGAAGGTTCTTGCGCGAACCTCCATGAGTAATACCCGGTACCATCGAGATTACCGGATAAAGCAATATCTGAAAGTCCGGACGTGTTTCATCACTACTGTAAAGTGTAGAGAGAGAAGCAGCCAGATGTCCGCCTGCCGATGCTCCCATAACGCCTACCTGATTCGGGTTGATACCCCATTCTTTGGCATGCTGACGAATCATGCGGATAGCCTGTTCTGCATCTGAGAGGGGTACTTCGCGGTTCCCGTTCGGCATACGATATTTTAGGACGGTATACGTGATTCCCTGTGTGTTGAACCAGGATGCCATGTCATGGCCTTCGTGATTCATTGCCAGGCGGGCATATCCGCCGCCCGGACACATCAAGATAGTCATGCCGTTCGGCTTTGCCGGACGATAAACCGTGATGGTGGGATTAACGACATTGGCCACACGGCCGCCGTTCAAATCTTCCTGATCTCCTGTCAGGCCATTCGTATTAGGAGCACCGTTGGGCCACAAGGGTATCTCAACGGGCTTCTGAGCAGATAGCAGAGTTGACATAAACAGTGCTGTGATAAATAAAATTGTTTTCATTGTATTTCTATTATTTGGTTTTCATCGAAGCCTTGATAAAGTAAATTATCAGCAATGCATAAGCACCCAATGCCAGTACTTCGGACCACGTATTGTTTACCCAGGCATCATTCACCAGGTTGATACCTCCGAAACGCATTGCTGCACTGACTACGCCCATAAGCGCACCACCGGCAATGAAACCGGATGCCAGCAACGTACCTTTTTCGCCACGTTCTGCATTAAGAGCAGCATCCTTGCTACGGCTGGTTACGTACCAGTTCACAGCACCACCCACAACGAGAGGAATGTTCAGTTGTAACGGAATGAACATACCCAATGCAAATGCCAATGCGGGAATTTTGAATGCATTCAGTACGATAGCCAGTACTGCACCAATGCCGTAAAGCAACCAGGGAGCACCCACGCCATTCATTAACGGTTCAATAACTGCCGCCATCGCATTAGCTTGCGGAGCAGCCAGTTGTCCGCTGGTAAATCCGTATGTCTTATTCAGGATAATCATTACACCACCTACGGTTGCAGCTGAAACAATCGTTCCGAGGAACTTCCAGGCTTCCTGTTTGGCGGGTGTACTACCCAACCAATAACCGATTTTCAAGTCAGTAATGAAACCACCTGCCATAGACAGTGCCGTACACACAACACCACCCATTACCAATGCGGCTACCATTCCCTCCGGACCTTTCAAGCCGACAGATACCATCACTACCGATGCCAGAATCAATGTCATCAGCGTCATGCCGGAAACCGGGTTCGTACCTACGATTGCAATGGCATTGGCAGCCACAGTCGTAAACAGGAAAGCGATACCTGCCACCAACAGAATAGCTACCACAGTATGCAGCAAACTGCCTTGCATCACATCGAAGTAGAAGAATAAGAATACCAGTAACAGCGTTATAATAGAACCGATAGCAATAATCTTCATAGAAATATCGCGCTGAGTACGCTTCATGCTGGCTTCTACATTGGATTTTCCACCCATCTCCTTAGCTGCCAGTCCTACAGCACTCTTGATAATGCCCCACGACTTGATGATACCGATGATACCTGCCATAGCGATACCGCCGATACCGATGCTCTTGGCATAATAATTGAAAATCTCTTCGGGAGCCATGCTGCCTACGGTAGCCACAATTGACGGATTCCACTGGTTCAGCACGCTGTCACCCCAGATCATGGACATTCCCGGAATGATAATCCACCATACAGCCAGTGAACCGGCACAGATGATAGAAGCATATTTCAGACCTACAATATAGCCCAAACCAAGTACGGCCGCACCTGTATTCACTTTGAATACCAGTTTTGCTTTATCAGCCAGCATCTCGCCAAAGCCGCATACACGTGTGGTGAAATTTTCGTTCCACCAGCCGAATGTGGCAACGATGAAGTCATATAAACCTCCAATAATACCTGCCAGCAACAACGGTTTGGCCTGGCTTCCGCCTTTTTCGCCCGATACCAGTACCTGTGTGGTAGCTGTTGCTTCGGGGAAAGGATACTTGCCATGCATATCACTTACAAAATATTTACGGAACGGAATGAGGAAGAGAATACCCAACACACCTCCCAACAGAGAACTGATGAATACTTGGGTGAAAGTAACTGTGATTTCTTCCGGATAAGTTTCTTGCAGAATGTATAAGGCGGGCAGGGTAAAGATGGCACCTGCCACGATAACGCCGGAACTGGCGCCGATAGATTGGATAATAACATTTTCACCTAACGCATTCTTACGTTTGGCTGCGCCTGATACGCCCACGGCAATAATTGCAATAGGAATGGCTGCTTCGAACACTTGTCCTACTTTCAATCCCAGATAGGCTGCCGCAGCCGAAAAGAGGATAGCCATAGCGATACCCCATAATACAGACCAAAGGTTAACTTCCGGGTACTTCTTGTCAGGGCTCATCAACGGGTTGTAGACTTCGCCCGGTTTCAGTTCACGGAATGCATTTTCCGGTAGACCGGTCAATTTCTCTTCTTCTTGTTTCATAGTTTCTTAATTGCTTTTATGTTTTATAGTTATTATGTCGTCAATTAATTGTTTATTTTATCCAAATCAGCTTCAAAGAAAGCAAAAAAAAAGGAGAATTGAAAAATTCTCCTTTATTCTTATATATAAAGATGCTTATTTTGCATCTTTCGGTGTCATATCTCCTTCTACAAAGAGTCGCATCATTTCTGTTTTGGCATTCGTGCGCAAAGTGATGGACTTTTTGAAGTGTCCCGGATACTTGCCTGTTCCGTTGTAAGTAATCTTAACGGTTCCGGTTTTGCCCGGTAATACGGGTTCCTGGGTATATTCGGGAACTGTACATCCACAGGAAGCTACGGCTTGATGTATAACCAGCGGAGCATCGCCCACATTGGTGAATGTGAATACACAACTTACTACCGGATCATTTTCAGAAAACGTACCGAAGTTATGTGAGGTCTTATCAAACTTAATATCAGCTTTCCCCTGTGCCGAAACGTAACCAATGCTCAGTACGAGCATAAACATATACAATGTAAGTCTTTTCATGTCTATAAATCTTTTGTATTACACAGTGGGCAAAGGTAAGGCATTTTTGTGAAAATTAATCCAATGATGTGCGAAATAGTATTAAATGCGCCTCAGAAGGTGCTGTGGCGTATGATTAATAGTGAAAAATAAGGGAAAGAGAGTGCCGAAATCAGCTCTATATCATGCAGGTATTTCTCTTTTTCCGTGCCTATATTTTCGAAATAATGATAGTTATATTCGGGATGGAGATGGATGCAACGGTGAACTTCTTCGGTACATTGAGAAAGTTTCATGATGACAATGGTAGTCTTTTCCTCCATATATTTCTCTATTTCTTCGGCGGTAATGATACCGGGAATGACGGTCAGGCGTTCTTCCTGGCTGGCAATATGAAGTCCTGCACAGGCACCTGCTGCAATGAAGGCGGGGATACCGGCAATGTGTTGCACAGGAATATTGTCGGCTTGCAGTTTCTCAAAGATATAGTGTATGGAAGAATAGAAACCTGCGTCTCCTTCGGCAACGATACAGACTTTTTTATTTTCTTTGTGAAGAAGGGAAGCTTCGCTATATATTTTATCATAAGCTGCGAAAGCCTGTTCTCGTTTCTTACTCATAGGCAATGCAAAGCGGGAGAGGGTGGTATTTGGAATATCCAGCGCATGCAGTATGTCGGCAGCACGCGAGAATATCTGTCCGTTTGCAGTGCGAGTTTCAGGACAAAAGATACAATCGGCATTTTGCAGGGCTTTCAAGCCTTTCAGGGTGATAAGGTCCGGTTCGCCGGGACCGAGGGATACGAATATGACGGGGTTGGACATTTTGTTAGTGATTAATGGTTAGTGTTTAGTGATAAGCACCTTCCCATAATAACTTTTATGGGGAGTGCAAAATTGGGGATTTTCTGAATATAAAACAAAATAAAACCCGATTTCTTGTTTATCTATCTTTTCTTGCTTACTAAAGTCAAATGCTCTGGTGCAACGGTACTTTTTAATGAACCGAATGCAATAATAGCTTGCTTGCCAAACTGATGCTATCAATATACTTGTCTGTCGATCAATGAAGAAAATGACCTGTACCAGAAAAGGTTAGCATGTAAAGTCTGAAAACTGTTGGAAAAAACGGTTGAAAGACTTGATTTCTCCTTCCTGATGTAGTATATTTGTAGGGCTTTGAAGAGAACATAACTTTAATAGTAAACCTAAAAAACTTAGCAAATGATAAAATCTAATCTTTCTTTTCCTGACTTTGGCGGATATGTATTATTACTGCCGGTTCTCTTGCTTTTAGTAATATAATTTTATTGTTCAGAATTGGGGATATTCGTTCTTGAAATAATAACATACGAAAAACGATAAAGGCGATACTTCCTCATAAGGATTATCGCCTTTTTTGTTTGTATTTATCGCTTTTTGCTTTTAAGTACCCCTTTTACGTTTTTAATAAACGTTGGATACATTCTTTAAAAACGTTTCTGTTATTCTTTAAAAACGCTGTTTATCGTTATTAATAGGGTTGTTGGTTTTGTTGTGATTTATTTTTGATGATTACAATTTGTTCATCTCTTCTGTTTTCACGGGAATGGTAAATAAAAAGCGACGAAAAAAAGAGAATAATAAGCTGCTTTTGTATATAATTCCTATGATTTTACAATAGAGTGTTTTTTAATTAATACGGATCAAAGGCAGTTGCGCGGTTTCCCTGTTTCCGTGAAATGCTGTACATGGAAAACCTTTGCCGATTTGTCGGGTTCAGCGCCGGGCAGACCGTCTTATTTCACTGAAAAACAATAAAAAGTGGATTCATCACCTCCCATGAATGGCACTTTTTGTATATTTGCAAACTGTTACAAATGTATATGAATAAAAAACAAATACGAAGTTATAGATACGATATATATGCTGAATAATAAAAATCAAGATTTTCATAATGCACGTAAACTGGCACTGACAAAAGCATTTCCGGTAATGCTTGGTATAGCTTTTCTTGGTGTCGGATATGGGGTGTATATGCGTTCCTGCGGTTTTGACATGATATGGCCTATCTGCATGGCGGCTACTATATTTGCCGGTTCAATGGAGTTTGTTACCGTCAGCTTATTGCTTAGTACGTTCAATCCCGGTTATGCCTTGTTGCTGACGCTGATAGTGAACGGAAGACATCTGTTTTATGGAATATCCATGTTGGAAAAGTATAGGGGAATGGGAAGAAAGAAACTATGGGCTGTTTCCGGATTGATAGACGAAGCGTTTTCGTTAAACTATATGACAGATGTGCCTCCGGGAACAGACCGGAATTGGTTCATGTTATTTGTTTCGTTGTATCTTTATATATCATGGATAGGGGGTACTGTTGTTGGTGCAGTTTCTGCTTGTAAAGCCGTTGTGGACATCAAGGGAGTGGGCTTTGTAATGACAGCCCTGTTTATCGTGATATTTATTAGCCAGTGGCAAAAAGAACGCACACACGGCAGTTCCATATTAGGATTAGTGGTTGCGGGGGGATGTCTTCTACTTTTTGGCAAGACATATTTCATGCTTCCTACCATTTTGATTATCACTACTATTTTTACGGTGCGTTGGTTGACTACAAAGGATAAGGAGAAATTGGTATGACGGTCACAGAACAAATTGTTACTATATTCATCGTGGCGCTTGTCACACAGCTTACCCGTTGGATTCCTTTCTGGGTTTTCAGGTCTTCTGCGCACACTCCCCAATATGTAAACTATTTAGGTAGAGTACTACCTCCAGCCATATTCGGTATGTTGGTAGTCTATTGCTATAAAGATATAGATTTTCTATCACCTTCATACGGCACTCCGGAAATACTATCGGGTATCTGTGTAGTCGTTATTCAAATGCTTTTTAAGAATATGGCTTGCTCTATTTTATTAGGGACGGGATTGTATATTCTACTCATAAACTGAAATATAGTTATAACGAAATATGACCTTACATGGGGTAGGGCGTTACGAAAAGCGGATATGATGAAATAGATTGCTTCTTTTTATTTGCATTAGCTTCCGGAATAGCGTATATTTGTACTTCGGCATACGACAAAGAACTCTAACTTTTTAATATCATGATAGATTATCAATTAAATACCCGCCTGAACGGGAACTTGGCAATGACCTTTTGTTTCCACGAAAATAAAGCACTGCAACAGGATACTACTTTATATAAGTTCATTTGGGTACGAAGTGGAAACTTGACTCTGGAGATAGACCATATTCCCATACAGCTGGAACAGGACGAAATCATAAGTCTTACTCCTTTGCAGCATATTGAAATTAAATCGGTGGAGGGAGAGTACCTCACTTTCCTGTTCAACAGCAATTTCTACTGTATATTCGGTCATGATGACGAAGTATCCTGTAACGGTTTCCTTTTTCATGGTTCTTCCCGGGTGATGAAACTGAAACTTTCGCCGGAACAATCCGCCAACCTGAATGACATTATTCGTATTTTCCGGCAGGAGTCCGCTGTTCGCGATAATCTGCAAGAGGAAATGTTACGTATCATTCTCAAACGTTTTATCATCACCTGTACCCGCATTGCCCGTGAAAAGTGTGGCGTCACGCCGGAACAAGAAAAAGCTTTTGATATCGTCCGCCGTTTTTATATTCTGGTTGACCAGCACTTCCGCGAAAAGAAGCAGGTGCAGGATTATGCCGACCTGTTATTTCGTTCCCCAAAGACACTCTCCAATCTGTTTGCCTCTTGCGGAGTGCCTTCCCCGCTGCGCATTATTCATGAACGGATAGAGTCGGAAGCCAAGAGATTACTGCTCTATACCCCTAAAAGCGCCAAGGAAATCAGCGAACTGCTGGGTTTCGAGGATTTGTCCACTTTCAGCCGTTTTTTCAAGAAAATGACCGGTGAAAGTGTATCCGATTTCCGTAAATCGAACACAACGGGAAATATTGCCAACTGATACGGCAGAATTGCCATTTCATGCTTCGACATAAACCCCGATTTTTGCATCAGAAAAACAAAACAATTAATTAATGCAATAATCGTATGGAAACAAAATTAAAATCTATGTTCGTAGCAGCCCTGACACTGGCTGCATCTACTCAGAAATTAGGTATCAATCTTATCCGTGTATCAATTCTTATTATTTTCGTTTGGATCGGCGGGTTGAAGTTCTGGAATTATGAAGCGGAAGGCATTGTGCCTTTTGTGGCAAACAGCCCTTTCATGAGCTTCTTCTATACACACGATGCTCCCGACTATAAAGAGTATAAGCTGAAAGAAGGAGAATTTGATGCCGCGAAGCATGAGTGGCACAAGGAGAATAATACGTATGGTTTTTCTCACGGATTGGGTATTCTTATTATGAGCATCGGTATCCTTACATTCCTCGGCATATTTTGGCCGAAAGTAGGACTGGTAGGTGCGGGACTTGCTATTATCATGACTCTCGGAACGCTTTCTTTCCTTGTCACCACACCCGAAGTATGGGTGCCCAACCTGGGCAGTGGAGAGTTCGGTTTCCCTTTATTGACCGGTGCAGGAAGATTAGTTATAAAAGATACAGCCATTTTGGCCGGTGCAATTGTTATATTAGCAGACAGTGCGAAGAGCGTACTGGAACAATTAAAAAAATAAAGATATGAAAAAGTATGATGCCATTATCATTGGTTTCGGCAAGGGCGGGAAGACCCTGGCTGCCGAATTTGCAAAACGTCAGAAGACGGTTGCCATAGTAGAACGTTCGGATCGCATGTATGGAGGCACGTGTATCAATATCGGCTGTATTCCTACAAAGACGTTGGTACATCTGGCTAAGGAAACTCCGGTAAAGGCTACGTGGGAAGAGAAGAAGGACTATTATCGTCAGGCCATTGGTCGTAAAGAAGAGGTGATTTCCTTCCTGCGGAATAAGAACTATCATAATCTGGCTGATAATCCTAATGTGACGGTGTATACAGGTGTCGGATCGTTTGCCGGTCCTGATGTGGTAGAAGTGCGGACGGAGACAGAAGTAATTGAATTGCAGTCTTCTCAGATCTTTATAAATACCGGTGCGGAAACCATCGTACCACCTATTGATGGAATAAAAGAGAATCCCCGCGTATACACCAGCACTTCCATCATGGAACTGAAAGAACTTCCCGAACGGCTCGTGATTGTGGGTGGGGGTTATATCGGCCTGGAATTTGCTTCCATGTATGCCTCTTTCGGTTCGAAGGTGACGGTACTCGAAGGGTATCCGGAACTGATTGGGCGCGAAGACAGGGATATTGCCGCCAGCGTACAGACCGTATTGGAAAAGAAAGGTATTGCTTTCCATCTCAACGCGAAAGTACAATCCGTGGACGGTGCAACAGTGATTTATGAGGATGCTGTAACTCATGAAATCCATCATCTGGAAGGAGATGCTATCTTATTGGCAACAGGGCGTCGTCCGAATACTTCGGGGTTGAATCTGGAAATTGCCGGCGTGAAAGTGAATGAACGGGGAGCCATTATGGTAGATGAGTGGCTGCGTACTACTAATCCGGCCATCCGTGCCATTGGCGATGTAAAAGGCGGATTACAATTCACCTATATTTCATTGGACGATTACCGCATTATCCGCGAGGATTTATTCGGTGCAGGAGAACGGCGTACGGACGACCGTGAGCCTGTGAGTTATTCGGTATTTATGGACCCTCCTCTAGCACGTGTGGGGCTGAGTGAAATGGAAGCCCGTAAGAAAGGACTGAACATAAAGGTGAATACACTTCCGGTAGCAGCCATTCCGCGGGCACGTACTTTAGGCGAGACTGACGGGTTGTTTAAGATAGTAGTGGATGCCGATACAAATAAGATTCTGGGCTGTTCCCTGTTCGGACCGGAAACAAGTGAGATCATCAATATTGTATCTATCGTGATGAAAACGGGACAGGAATATACTTTCTTGCGTGATTATATATTTACGCATCCCAGCATGAGCGAAGCATTGAATGATCTGATGAATTTTTAGACATTCTTATATAATAGGTGTTCGGGCACAAATTCGGTTAATTTATGGGACGGGTATTTGCGTATCTCCCCAAAAATGACGAATATTGTGCTCGAATTTTATACATCTTTATTGTCATGAAACAAACTACTGCAATAACCGTCTCTCTTTTAAGTCTTTTATGTGTGGCTTGTGGCCCGAAAAACAAACAAAATTCTACTGATCTACAGGCTACCACAGCTTCTGTATCAGCCACAGACTCTATTTATCCGGTCTATGCCCAAGGGTTTGAGGTGAAATATCTTCCCAATCATGTCCGCTTGGTGGATTTGCGCGATCCTCAAAATGAAAGTAGTAATACTTTCCATTATGCATTGGTGCCCCGGGGAACAAAACCCGAAGGGATTCCTTCTGATTATACCGTGATTGAAACACCGGTACGCAGTGCCATTTGCATGACTTCTTTACAATTATCTAATTTCATCAAACTGGAAGCCTGCGATAAAGTAGTAGGGATAACCAGTACACGGCATTTGTTCAACAAAGAGATGAATGAGCGCTTGAAATCGGGTAAGACTGCTAAAATAGGAATTGAAGGTAACTTTGATAATGAAGTGATCATGAGTGTGAATCCGGATGTCATTTTTATCTCCCCTTTCAAGCGGGGTGGATATGATACGATGCGTGAAATCGGAATACCTTTGGTTCCGCACCTGGGATATAAGGAAATGACTCCGCTGGGACAGGCGGAATGGATTAAATTCATCGGCTTGTTTATTGGACAGGAAGAGGAGGCAAATGAAAAATTTGCTGCTATAGAGAAGCATTATAACGACCTGAAACAACTGGCTGCTGATGTGAAGAAGCGTCCGGTAGTCTTCAGCGGTGAGATACGTGGAGGAAACTGGTATGCAGTAGGCGGTAAGAGCTTCCTGGCCGAACTGTTCCGTGATGCGGGAGCCGATTACTTCTTGAAGGACGATCCCCGTTCCGGTGGCGTTACACTGGATTTTGAAACAGTATACAGCCAGGCGGAGAGTGCCGATTACTGGCGTATTGTGAATAGTTACGACGGTACATTCTCTTATGACGCTTTGAAGTCTCTTGATCCCCGTTATGCCGACTTCCGTGCATTCCGTGACAAAGGCGTTATTTATTGCAATATGCGCGAGCAACCTTTCTACGAAAGTATGCCGATGGAACCGGAAGTAGTATTGGAAGATTTGATCCATGCGTTCCACCCCAATTTGTTACCTGATTACCAACCGAAATACTACGCACGTTTGCAATGAAAAGACCGACACTGCTCCTGATGTTGGTGATACTGGCATCTATATTCCTGTTTTTTCTGCTGAACCTGCTGTTAGGCTCTGTTCATATTCCTTTTCGTTCCGTCTGGAACATCTTATGGGGGAATACGGATGAGTCCATTATCTGGCAGAATATCATTTGGAAATCCCGTGTGCCGCAGGCATTGACGGCATTGGTAGCGGGAGCAGGGCTATCGGTGAGTGGTTTGCAGATGCAGACGGTTTTCCGGAATCCGCTGGCAGGACCGTCAGTATTGGGTATTAGTTCGGGTGCCAGCCTGGGAGTAGCCTGTGTGGTATTGCTATCGGGAGCGATGGGCGGTGTGGCATTGAGCAAGCTCGGATATATGGGAGAAGTGGCGTTGTCCATTGCAGCTATTATTGGAGCACTGTCCGTGATGGCGCTTATCGTATACGTTTCACAGAAAGTAAAGGGAAATGTGACGCTGCTGATTATCGGTGTGATGATTGGTTATGTGGCAAGTGCCATTATCGGCGTATTGAAATATTTCAGTGTGGAGGAAGATATTCGTGCATACGTCATTTGGGGACTGGGTAGTTTTGCCCGTGTGTCGGGGGATCAGATGATACTGTTTGTCTGTATCATGGCGGTCTTGTTGCCACTCTCGTTTTTGCTGATAAAGACAATGAATCTGTTGCTACTGGGCGATGGGTATGCACGGAATCTGGGGCTGAACATTAAGAGGGCACGCCTGTTGGTGATCTCCTGTTCAGGTGTACTGGTGGCAATTGTGACGGCATATTGCGGTCCGATTATGTTTATCGGTCTGGCTGTTCCCCATCTTTGCCGGGCTATATTCCATACATCCGATCATCGGATACTGATGCCTGCCACATTGCTGGTAGGGGCTTCGTTGGCGTTGGTGTGTAACCTCATAGCCCGCATGCCGGGATTTGAAGGAGCTTTACCGGTGAATTCGGTGACTGCTTTGGTAGGTGCTCCGGTAGTGGCATCCGTGCTCTTCAGGAAGCGCAAAGGGGAACTGGAAGAATAATTGAGAATTGAAAATAAAGAGGTCTTGAAACAGGAAACTATACATATTGAGAAACTATCCATTGGCTATCCCGGTAAAGGAGATGTGAAAGTCGTGGCAAGCGATATTTGTGCCGGAATCAATAGCGGGGAGTTGACTTGTCTGCTGGGTGCCAATGGGGTGGGGAAGTCTACATTGTTGCGTACACTTTCTGCATTTCAACCGAAGTTATCCGGTGAAATACGTATACAGGGAAAAGAGATTGGCTCTTATACGGACAAACAGCTTTCAAAAGTGATCAGTGTAGTCCTGACTGAAAAGTGCGACATCCGCAATATGACTTCTGTGGAACTTATCGGTCTGGGACGCAGTCCATATACCGGTTTCTGGGGAACACTCTCCAAAGAAGATAAAGAGGTAGTGGATCATGCTATCAACCTGGTCGGAATATCTCACCTGGCACACCGCATGGTGCATACACTGAGTGATGGTGAGCGGCAGAAGGTGATGATTGCCAAGGCACTGGCTCAGGAAACTCCGGTGATTTTCCTGGACGAACCTACTGCCTTCCTTGACTTTCCGAGTAAAGTGGAAATGATGCAATTGCTCCATCAGCTGAGCCGGCAGACGGATAAGACTATTTTCTTGTCTACACATGACCTGGAACTTGCTTTGCAGATTGCGGATAAAATCTGGTTGATGGATAAGGTGAACGGGGTGACTATCGGAACTCCCGAAGACCTTTCACTGGATGGAACGCTCAGTAGTTTCTTTGCCCGTAAAGGAATTGTGTTTGATCTGGAGACAGGATTATTCCGGGTGAACAATGAATATACTTCCCATATCCGTATTGTCGGGCATGGACAAAAATACGCTATGGTGCGAAAAGCTTTGCAAAGAAATGGTATTCTGGCAAACCGAAACGTGGAGTCGGACGTTTATATTGAAACGGGAGATTTGAAAGGGGACGGTACTTTTATACTGCACCCCGTAAACGGTGAAGCGGTGACTGTGCAAACCATTGATGAACTGCTTGCAGAGATTGTGAAAATTCTATGAGACATTCGACAAAAGATAATTATCTCTATCTGACTACCACCCCGGTGCCCCGTCTGATAGTATCATTGGCTGTACCTACGATTATCAGTATGTTGGTTACGTCATTCTATAATATGGCGGATACGTACTTTGTGGGGAAGATCAATACCCAGTCGACGGCGGCTGTAGGTATTGTGTTCTCGGTCATGTCCATTATTCAGGCGGTAGGCTTTTTCTTCGGACACGGTTCGGGGAACTATATTTCGCGGAAACTCGGTGCGCAGGAGACTGGGAATGCAGAGAAGATGGCGGCTACCGGTTTCTTCTGGGCATTGTTTATGGGTATATTTCTGGCAGTGGTGGGACTTATCTTCCTTACCCCGTTGTCGCTTGCATTGGGTTCTACACCTACTATCCTGCCTTATACGGAAAAATATCTGGGCATCATATTGCTGGGTGCCCCTTTCATGACTGCTTCGTTGGTACTGAACAATCAGATTCGTTTCCAGGGAAATGCAGCGTATGCGATGGTAGGAATCGTATCGGGCGCGGTGATTAATGTGATACTGGACCCTATTCTGATTTTTGTCTTCGATATGGGGATATCGGGTGCTGCGTTGGCTACAGTCATCAGTCAGATCTGTAGTTTCTCCCTGTTGTTGTATATGTGCAGAAAGGGGGGCAATATCCGTATCCGTTTCAGGAACTTCACGCCTTCACTGGCTTTCATAAAGGAAATTATTGGTGGTGGTACTCCTTCGCTTGCCCGTCAGGGGCTGGCGAGTGTAGCTACTATCTTGCTGAATGTGGCTGCCGGGGCTTATGGAGATGCGGCTATTGCGGGCATGTCTATTGTTACCCGTATCACAATGTTCATTAATGCTTTCCTGATAGGCTTCGGACAAGGTTTCCAACCGGTATGCGGTTTCAATTATGGTGCAGGATTGTATGCGCGTGTTCGTCAGGGATTCTGGTTTTGTGTAAAGGTGGGATTCATTTTCTTACTGGTGTGTGCACTGGCAGGCATGGGATTTGCAGAAGAGATTGTTTCTTTGTTCCGTAAGGGAGACCCGGATGTAATTGCAGTAGGTGCTGCTGCTTTGCGTTGGCAGTTCATTACTTTTCCGTTGGGTTCATGGATTGTGATGAGCAATATGATGTTGCAGACGATTCGTAAACCGGTAAAGGCTACCATTATTTCTTCTGCCCGCCAAGGATTGTTCTTTATTCCGCTGATTTTTATCCTGCCTCATTATCTGGGTTTGCAGGGTGTGGAAATGTGTCAGGCTACTGCTGATCTTCTTACGTTCATTCTTGCCATACCGTTGACATGCAGTGTACTGAATGAAATGAAACGAAAGCAGGCGGAGCAGTTGTAAATCAGAACCGGTATCCTACGGTGAAGAACGAAGCGAGATTCTTGGGAGAGAATTTCTCAATACCGGATGATTGCAATAGGTTATCTAGCTGGTCGTTTACCTTGATCATTCCTAATTGAAGCTCTGCTCCGAATATAAATTTGTGATATTCGATGTTGAGGCCGAACATAAGGCCGGCGTCAAAGCGTTTGTTTCCCATTTTGTCATCTATCCGGTTACCGAAAGTATCTATGCGGAATCTGTAGCTTCTGTTAGGATTGTATTCACTACTGTAATCATATTCCTCCATCTCGCCGGATGTCTTTCCGCCTACGCCATAGGCAATATACGGGCCGGCACTCAGGGAAGCACTGTAATTCTTTCCAAGGTTGAGGCGGGCGGCCATCATGATGGGGAGCTGGATATACAACTCGTTCATGTTCACTTTGCCTACATATTCCACTTCTTCACGGGCACCTATCGATACGAAGTTCAGTGACGGTTGAACCACCCATGTGCGGTTGAGCTCATAGTTCATGCCGACACCTACTTTGTAGGCGATGCGTGTGTCACTTTCTACATTTTCTCCATAGAAGTTGGAGGTACCGACTCCGGCTTTTACCTGAAAGGAGATAGGGGATTGGGCATTTGCTCCCAATGCTATGATTGCAAAGAAAATAGTGAGAATAGTCTGTTTCATTACTTGAACCTTGTAAGGGGTTGATGTTTATTTGCTCGCAAAGATATAAATTATATGATTACATACAATTCCTGTTGGGGGAATATTATAAGCTACGAGCTACAAGCTACAAGCTACGAGTGGCTGCACTATATTTCGTGGGGCTCACGACGGGTATCCCATACATCTACGATATAAATTATGCCCGCAGTTTCATCTATGCGATATATTACCTTACAATATTTATGAATGACTAATCCTCGGTAAACATACTCCCGATTTGCTAATAAAGGCTCTATTGGAGCCATATAAGGATTGGAAGAAAGACGTTTTTTGTTTCTCTGATAGGTTTCAATCAACCTGTGTGCAATCTCAATGCCCCATTGCTGTTTACAAAAAGCGGCAATCTTGCGTAGCTCCTGAGTAGCTTCAGGATAAGTCTTTATTTTCATAGTGTGCGCATGAAGTCTGCTAATTTGGCGTCTTCTGTTTCAGAATCAATTACATTTCCTTCGATGATCGCTTTTTCTGCTTTATCAATTCGCTCATGTAATTCATTCATTGTATACGGAATCATGTCTTCATGTGCTACATCTTTTGTTGATGTAGAATTACGCAAACGACGTATATAACGACTTATACGGCGCATCGCCGCTTCATCATCCATTAATGCGTTGATATCTTGCAAAATACTACGTTTTAATTCAAAAGTTGTCATACATCCTCCTTTTTGAATGGGTATGCCACAAAGGTAGTGTTTTGGAAAGAACACACAAAATGTTATTCTATAAAGTTTTGCCCAAAGGGGATGAGTTACACAGCTAACTAATAGAATTTCCTGATCAACCAATCTACCAGACTAAATGGCAGCATAGGTTTGATGCGGGCAAAGAATACTTGCTCCCACGGACCGACTTTTGTGCGGAAAGTAGGGCGGCGGCTATTTACTAGTTTGCAGATTGCTTTGCCTAATTTTTCCGGTCGGCAACCATTGTTTTCAGACAACTCTACATTTCGCATGGCTTTTGCAAAACTCTCCCCATATTGCGCATGGGAGAGGGAAGTTTGGCTCACTTGCCGCTGCGCTGTGAAACCAGTCTGGAAATCTCCCGGTTCGACTACGCAAACTTGTATACCCAGCGGTTTTACTTCCTGGTAAAGCGCTTCACTATACCCTTCAATCGCAAACTTGGATGCACTGTAGAAAGCCTGAAAGGGTACGGCAAGAACTCCTGCGATGGAACTGATATTTATGATTCGTCCGTGTCCGGCTTCGCGCATGAAGGGTAGTACTGCTGCACACATACGGACAGCACCTGTGAAATTCGTATTCATTTGGCGCTGTATCTCTTCCTCGGTAGTGAGTTCGATAGCTCCGCTGATACCCATCCCGGCATTGTTGACAAGTACATCAATGCTGCCTTGCTCTTTCAGAATTGTCGATATGGCATTGGATACTGATGCAGGATCAGTAATATCCAATTGCAACATTTTGAAGCCGGGATTATCGGATACTGCTTTCCGACTGGAGCCATAAACGATATGTCCTTGTGCAGCCAACTGCGTAGCAATGACTCTTCCAAAACCGGAAGAAGCGCCGGTGACGAGGATTATTTGAGGGTGTTTCATATTTGAGGTTTTTAATTTAAGTTTCGCATATAGCCTGAAGGGCTTTCATTATATAGCGTAGGGCTTTCAGCCTGACAGGCTACATGTAAAACTTGTTTTTTTATTCTATGTAATTATTTTCCCTTCTTCGCTAATGAGCAGAATCGTTAGTTCTCCTTCCGGTAGTAACGGATCACAATATTGATGGCACAGTTCGAGCAAACGGGAGCAAAAGGCTTGCAAATCTTCGGCAGAGGGTAATGTCCATAACTCACGGGCTAAAGTTATCTTTTCGATAACTGCAAGTGTTTCCCCTCCGCATCCGGCAGAAAGGGCCACTTCACGTAGGAAATCCTTATTCATCGTCACCTGTTTGCTGTGCGTATCCAGATTGCCTTCTGCCAGCTTCACGGCTTTTCCTATCATGATACCCAAAGTCACCGCTTTGATTTCCAAATCTGCGGCAATCTTTATCGTATCTCCAATGAAGTTTCCGTAATGAATAAATGCCTGTGCAGGCAGTTCGGGATAGTACCCCCGGACATACTTTTCACTCTTTGCACCGGAATTAAGGACGATGCGCGGGCTTCCTGTTGCCCGACCTACTTCCATGGATTTGCGGATGGAATCTACAAATGCTTCGGAAGAGAAAGGCTTCACGATACCCGAAGTTCCGATGATAGAAATACCGCCTTCTATACCCAGACGGGGATTAAAAGTCCGCCGGGCTATCTCCTCGCCACCCGGCACGGAAATAGTGACGGCAAAAGGATTGGGCTGTTTGGAAATGCCAAGTCGTTGAAGGCATGCCTTTACATTGTTTTCAATCATTTTACGGGGAGTAACGTTGATGGCAGGTCCTCCCACTTCCAGTCCTAAACCCGATAGGGTAACAATGCCTACACCTTCGCCTCCACAGACGATAACGGTATAATCATCAGCTCCAAGTTCTGCGGGTGTTGGATCGTCAAAGCGGAAAGGTACGGCAACATTGGCCTTGATCTGCATGCCATTGGTTACATCGGGGTCATCACCTGCATCTTTGATGACAGTGGCATCTGCTTCCAGCATCCAGTCATCGTTCACATAGCTGGGATGCGGGTAGAGTTCTTGCTCTTCGACGGGAACATAAATGGTTTCTCCGTTAGGGAGAATAACAGGGAATTCTGCGGGTCGGGGCTGGCGTTGAACGTTGAAAATATCCCAGGTTGCAGCTACAGCGGCTGCGGCTGCACAAGTACCCGTAGTCAGACCACTACGCAAAGGATAAAAATCTGGAAAATGTTTTTCAATCATCCGGCGCAAACCATGCTCACCGTTCACTATCATAAAACTTCCGGGCATTGGCGGACGACGGATTGCAAAAATGCGGATACCTTCTTGAAGGGCAGCTTCCACTTTTTCATTGAATCCTCCGGAAAGTCCGCTTTCCTTTATCAATATGGCTTCGGGGTGAAGTTGCTGTAACAGGATGCGTTCGTCTTCGCCTGCATGGTAGTAATGCAGATATTTTTCGGGAAAACCTTCACGTTCGGCCAGGCGGCGGGAGCTCTCACGGTTAAGGATACGGAAGTAGCAACAGGTACTTTCCTGCCAGAGGGGCTTTAGCTTGGCAATGCTTTGTACGCCTGTCAGTGCCAGGAGGGTGAAGATATCTTCTTTCCTGATTTGCCGGATGGCATCTTCAAAATCATCGCACCAGGTGATGTGTTCTTCATCGCGTGGCGGATAAATACGTTCGAATCGGATGACAAGCAGGTTCAGGGTATGGGCTACTTTCTCTACGGTCTGGTGCAGTTGTATGGCAAAGGGGTGGGCGGCGTCTACCAGTAATTGAATGTTATGTTCCCGGCAACAGTGTTCCAGGTCCAGTTCGTCCATGGCGCCTTGCAGGCGGATACCGTGGTGCATAGTTACTTCCTGCTCGTCTCCTTTGGTAGAGTAGTAAAATGGTTTTCCAGATTCTTCAAGGGTACGGGCAGCGATACGTCCTTCGGTGGTTCCGCCTAATATTAATATCATTGTTTTTAGTTGTTAATTGAACAAAATGTGATATCACTCCCTTTTTATCTACGGAAGAGATGTTTGAACTCATGGGCGTAGAGCCGTGAAAGGCCTTCGCGATTGTCGATGGCTTCACCTACGACAATCATGGTGGTGAGCGTCAGGTTGTTCTCTTTCACAATCTTGGCAAGGTCCTTCAACTCTCCGCGATAGATGCGTTCGTCCTTCCAGGTGAGGTGGTAGCAAACGGCAACGGGAGTGGTTTCGGGATATTCCTGTAAGAGCTCTTCCTGCACCTGTTCGGCAATGCTGGCGCTGAGGAAGATACACATGGTGCTTTGCGAGCGTGCCAGCAGGTGGAGTTGTTCGCGTTCCGGCATGGGGGTACGTCCTTCACCGCGGGTAAGGATAATACTCTGCACCTTCTCAGGAATGGTAAACTGAGACTTCAGCGCAGCGGCAGCAGCCTGGAAGGAAGAAATACCCGGAGTGATGTGATAACTCATGTGATGCTGGTCGAAATAGTTCATCTGTTCCTGAATGGCACCGTAGATGCAGGGATCGCCCGTATGCAGGCGGACGATGAATTTGCCTTCATCATAGAATTTCTTCATCAGTGCAAACTGTTCTTCCAAGTCCATGGAAGCCGAACTGCGTACCGTAGCACCCGGTTTGGCACAGAATGTCAGTTCGCGGGGAACGAGGCTGCCGGCGTAGAGGATAAGATCTGCCTTCTCCAGCATTTGCCTTCCGCGCACGGAGATGAGGTCGGGATCACCCGGACCTGCGCCGACGATTTCGATATGTCCGTAGTAACGGAGTACTCCTTCTTCAATGGCTATGGCCATGGTGTAGTTTCCGCCTTTTTGCTTGTCCAACAGAAGTTTACCACCGTTCGCAGAAAGAAAGGCGGCGGCTTCGGAAACGCTGGGCGTACCCATATGCTTCTCTACTACCGGACTGGGGTTGGGGACGGAGATTTCTTTCAGTTCCTCCGCACTGTAATAGCGTATCTGATAGGCACGTTCCAGCTCCTTAATGACCGGTTCGTTGCGTTTCTCGTTAATGGTGGCGATGTACTTTACGGCACGGGGCATGAAGGTACTGTTAATCATCGTACCAAGGATGTTTTCAACGATGTCATGCACGGGACCTGCCTGATGTGCCAGACCTACGCCGACATGCAATACTTTGGGCACATAAAAGAGTGCAGGGGTGTCATGTGTATTGTGCAGGAAAGGAGTGACGAGTATAACCAGTTGGTAACGGCTGAGGTCTATATCCCGGAATAAGCCGTAATGTATATCCACGTGCGGCGGGCAGGTCTTTTCCAGATATTCCGTTCCCTGGTCACGCACTTCAAGGAAGAGGGCGGTGGGAACTTTTTTCACAAAAAGGCTGATGATGTTATTCATCATACCATATTCCGTCTCACCGGGAATGGCGGCCCAGTCAAATTTATCACCCAGGGTGTCCAGTGCCCAGAGGCCGGTACGGTCGCTTTGGGTGGTGATAACAGGTTCAGCGCCGAGAATATGGGCGATGTTTTCCGTCATTTCGTTGGCCTTTCCGATGTGTCCCGAGAGGACGGAAACGGCATAGCGGCCAGTGCTGTCTACACAGATCACGGCGGGGTCTGTATGTTTATCTTTCACATGCGGGGCGATGGTGCGGACGCAGATGCCCATGGCACCTATGAAGATAAAGGCATCGTAGCGATGGAAAGACAGAGCCATAAATTCTTCGTAAAAAGAAACGTATGTGCAGTCGGGTGCAGGAGTCGTAGTGATTATTTCGGAGTCGGGAAACTCGTTACTCAGCGTTCGTGCAATGGGCAGACTGCTTTCGGAAATCAGTATAATAGCTACCTTCATAGGGTGGCTCTCATTATTCTTATTCATAAGGTTACTTTCATTATTTCTATCGGGTTATAATCATTGAGTGCGATGTGCAGGGAGGGTTGCAGAGACATTCCTGCATTTTCTGCCCCTTTGCGGAACAATTCCCTGCTATTGGGGGATACGGAGTTGAAGACGATGCAACCGCCGGGCTGCAATACTTCTTTCAGGCGTACCAGTATATTTTCTAATTTTCCACCGTGTCCGCCGATAAAGACAGCGTCGGGGCGGGGGAGAGGTTCCAGATCAGTTTGCAGGAAATCTCCGATTAAGGATGTGATTCCCGGCGCACCGAAACGGTGGGAGTTGATGCGCATCAGTTCTTCTCCTTCGGGACGTATCTCGAACGAAACAACCGTAAGATGCGGGAATTGCAGGCGGGCTTCGATGGAGACAGAGCCTGTGCAGAAACCTATGTCCCAAAAAACACGGCGGCGATTCAGTTCCAATGCCTGCAAAGTAAGGAGGCGGATCGGAGCTTTGGTAATCATGCGGGCACGTCCGTCCAAGTGGGCAAATTGTTCGTCGGGAAGACCGAAGGGACGGGGCTGTTCAGTTATGGAGGGCTGACTATCTATAGGGAGGAGAGCTTCCTTGCTATGGGTGTCGTAGCTGACCGTATACGGGTGCCGTAGCTGATCGTCTACGGGTGTCGTAGCTGACCGTCTACGGGTATCGTAGCAGAGCAGCAAATTATTCGGATGTTCAAATGTCTCTTTTTCAGCTTCTTCAAGACTCATCCGGCGAATGCGCTCGCGTTCGGGATTGCCGAGGTGCTCGCCTACGTACATGGTGTAGGAGTTGTATCCGTATTCCAACATTCGCGCGGCGATAGTGGCAGGGGTATGCTCCCGATCTGTCAGTACACCTATTTTGTGGGCATGTTCTATGAGTGCTTTGTCCAGTTCCTGCCACGGGCGTCCTGTCAGGGAAACGGTACGCATATCGTCGTAGGGCATCACCAGTCTGTGCGCTAATGTTTGCAGGGAATTGAAAGCCGGGTAGAGGCGTATCTTTGCATCGGGCAGTTTTCGTTTTACCGTATTGGCGAAGCCGAAAAACAGAGGATCTCCGGATGCAAATACGACAATAGATGCATCGGAAGCCTTCTTCTCAAAGTCTGCAAAAATGTTTTCGTATTGGGCAAAGACGTTATCCAGTGGAACTGTTATGGAAATCCACTCCGCACCTTCCGGAAGTAACTTCTCTACAATCTCCCGATGCCGCAAACCACCGGAGAAAACTTTTCCTTCCCGGATATGCCGCAGCACTTCGGGCGGGAAGAAAGGTTCCCGGTTGTCGTCCATGCCTATGATGATAAAGTTTCGTATCATAGCGTATCTATTTAAACATCCCGTCCCGGCCTTAACTGTTCCGCATCATTGTAGCACAAGATTGCATTCACCAGCGTTGCAGCCAAATTACTTCCTCCTTTTCGTCCCTCCACTATCAGTTTGGGTATTTCCATGAACGGCTTCACCATGTGCTTGGATTCCTGTACATGTACAAAACCCACAGGCGCAGCAATAATACCGCTTGGTACAGCCTTTCCTTTACGTACCAGATCACAAAGTTCCATCAAAGCCGTCGGCGCATTACCGAATACGAACAAGGCATCCGGATGTTCCTCCACCGCCAGACGTATACCGGCTTGTGTACGGGTGATTCCTTTTTCCGCTGCCATTGCCGCTACCCGTTCATCGGAAAGATAACATTTCACTTCTATCCCCAGCCGTTGTAAAGCTCCTTTGCGGATACCACTGGCAGCCATCGTCACATCCGTAACAATCGTTTTCAACCGACCGTCTGCTATTTTTTGATAAAGTTTTTCCACAGCACCTTTGTCCGTATACAGCAGCTTTTCCATTTCAAAATCAGCCGTAGTATGGATGGCATGCAGCAAAGCCCATTTATGATCCAGAGGAATATTCTTATTTTTTAGTTCCGACTCAATGGTCCGGAAACTTTGTATCATGATGTCCTGACCTATCCCCTTAGTCGGTTGTTCATCCTTATCCGGACGGTTATAATATCCCCGGGGAGTAATGAACTTGCCGTTCCACGCATAAGACTGCGAGTTACCGATCAGGATGACCGTAAACATATCCACTTCTTCGGGATTGAAATCGGCGAGTGTCGTCAGATGCACTTCCTGTTCTTCCCGTCCGGCCTGGCGTACATAACCTACCGGAGTCTCCGGAGCACGTCCTTCTGCGAGAAACAGCTCTTTCAATCGATAGAGTTGCCAATACCGCCCTTCGCTTTTCGGATTGTATACAGCCGTTACGAAATCAGCCATGGCTGCCGCACGGATGCGACGCTCGATCCGTTCCCACGGTGTCATCAAGTCGGAGAGGGAAATCACACAGAAATCATGTCCCACAGGAGCACCCAGCAGTGAAGCTGCTTTCTGAAAAGCACTGATACCCGGCAAGGCAATCACTTCGACGTTGCTGTTCCGTTCCCGCTTCATCTCGTAAATCAGCGGAGTCATTCCATAAATCCCCGCGTCACCGGAACTGATGACACAAACCGTTTTTCCCTGTTCCGCCAATTCAAATGCCTGTTCCGCACGAGTGCGTTCCCGCTTCATACCCGTATCTATACATTCTGTTTCAGGGTGGAGATAAGGCTGGATAAAACGGAAATAATATTTATATCCCACTACTACATCCGCTTCGCGAACCGCCTCCAGAACCGCAGGCGTAATGTCTTGTTCGCTGCCTGGTCCGATGCCGGCAACTATTATCTTTGGCTGTTTCATATCGCTTATATTTCTATCATGCAAAGATACATTCTATTCTCTAAATTTCGGGTATAAAAGGGTGTAAAAAGGGCTACACCCTTTGCCTGGAATGGTGTAGCCATCCGGGGCAAAAGGTGTAGCCATAAGAGGGAAAGGGTGTAGCTATTTCAGCAACGCCTCAATGTGTTCCATATATAACTTCCGGATAGCGGGTTGTTCGCCCAGTCCCTGCATACGGACATTGGCCTGATAACCTGCCTTTTCCATTTCCGGTTTCCATACTCCGACGATGTCTTCTTTTGTATGATTACCGCATACCAGCAACAACGGTATCAGTGTCACTTGTTTCGGGCGTGTCTCCTTCAACTGTGCCAGTGTAGCGTCCAGTGTAGGATAACCCTCGATGGTGCTGACGTGGAAGTTTTTCAGTCCGTGGGCTTTCATCATATAGTCCAGCATGGCGTAAGTGGCGGTACTTGGCAATTGATTGCCGTGTCCCACATAGATGACGTCTTCTTTCTTTCCGGGCTGTTCTTGTGTCAGAATTTCGATTACCTTTTCGCAATCTTCCACTGTATAAAGCAATGGATTACCTACTTTTATTTCTTTAAAGAAGGGCTTCACGCTCTCCGCATCGCGGCGGACGGAAGTCATTTCACTTCCTTCAATCAGTGTTGTACTCTGTATCAGTACATGCGAATATCCTTCGCTTCTGAGTTTCAGCAGTGCGTCTACCGGACTGTCTTTATGAACGCCTTGCTTCTCCAGCCTGCGCCGAACAATGGGAGAGATATACGCTTCGCGCACTTCAAACTGCGGAAAAGTTTCTTTTGCCTCACGGGTGATTACGTCGAGCGTCAGTGCACGCGTATCAGGATCCGAACTTCCGTAATGGGTAATGAGAAGGGCGGTCTTCTCCCCCTGTGCAGAGGAGAAGAGAGCCACACTCAGTAAACAAAGAGTGATGAAAAGATGCTTCATATCAATAATAAGTTGTTATGCGTTAATTCTTTAGTTTTAAAGTCAGACTCACCACCAACATACGTCCCGGTGAGTACAGGGTGAAGTTCTTCGTCAGAGGTCTCATATCCCTCTTGTTGAAGATATTGTCGATACCGATACCGGGTTCCAGGAAGAAACTGCTGAAACAGTCGAAGGAGTGGCGGGTGTTCAGGTTCCAGATACCGTAACCCGGAGCATCTCCGTCGGCATCTCCCGGATAGTAGCATTTGCTTTGCAGACGACCGTTCAGGTTGAGGTTCATGGTGTAGTCACCCCATGAATGTGCATAGTTTCCGCTGATGGTTGCCGTGTGGCGGATGCTGCGTTGAATGTTTTGCCAGCCTTCTTCACCTTTACCGCGGGCATAAGCGTAGGTATAGTTACCATTCAGCGTAAAGCCGGCGAACGGATTGCCTGACAAACTCACTTCAAAACCACGGACGGTAGCCTTTTCAAAGTTGATGTATTCTTTCAGGTTCACATTCTTGGTAGATGATAAGTCTGCCAGTTCGGGGAATTCTTCTTTCAGTTGCTGCTGGGCCTCAGCGGACAAATCATTGAATGCGGTTACTTTGGAAGACACCATATCTGTCAGATAATTCAGATATCCCGTAACGGAGGCACTGAAACGGTTGGTGCGGTATTCCATATTGACGGAGTAGTAGTTGCTGTGTTCAGGCTTCAGGTCAGCATCACCGATGGAGATAGTGTATTTGCTACCCATTTTCTTGAACATGCTGTAATACAATTCGTCTACGCCGGGAGCACGGAAACCTGCTGCATATGTAGCACGTACGTTGAAGTTTCCAATATTGTACATGGCTGCCACTTTCGGGGTGAAGCGTCCGCCTGCCTGTTCATGATAGTCATAGCGTGCACCAACGATGCCCGTGAAGTGATCCCACAGTTTTACTTCATGCTGTCCGTAGCCCGACAAAGTATATACTCCCTTGTCTACATCGGCATCGGGACGAACAAGAATGTCCTTGCGGTAGTCCACTCCGAAGACAGTAGTACTGTTGGTGGTGAAACCGAAGATGCCTTTCAGTTCGGCATCATGGAACTTCTGTCTTTTGGTGAATGCGTAGTCACCCGGTTGGTAATCACCGGCTGCCAGCATGTATTTGTAGCGCGAAGTATAATTGTTGCCTACATAATCCAACTGGATGGAGGAACGCTTGTTCAGTCTGTACTTGGCTCCTGTACCCCAGTTGTAGCCTTCGTAATGCGTATTATAATCATTTCCGCCTGTCATGCCGTCGCGTTTGGCAGGGCGATCGGTCATACGCCAGTAATATCCGCCATTGGCATAGAACGAGAGTTTTTCCGTAGCATCGTAGGTGAATTGCTGCGAAAAGTTATTCATGCTGTAGCCGATGGAAAGCTGATCGAGGGTTTCAACCAGGTCATCATTCTTGTCTACGGTCAGGCCACTGTTCTGCCAGCCATCCGAGTGATCGTATTTATAAGCAGTGTAAGAGGCGAGCTTTCCTTTGGCAATGTCCAGGTTGAGGCCTTGTGAAAACTGATTCTTTCTTGTATAACGGCTGTTGGTGGTGAAGGAGATTTCATCTTTCGGCTGGTTGGTGATGATGTTGATAACACCGGCAATCGCATCCGAACCATAGAGCGAAGAAGCTGCGCCGTTTAAAACTTCGATACGCTTCACACGGCTCATGTCTATCTGGCTGATGTCAATATTACCGCTGATATCTCCCGTCACTTTGCGTCCGTTAATCAGTATCAGTACATATTTATTGGAAAGTCCGTTCATCATCAGATACGAACCCATCGCATTCGGAGAGAAGGAGAGAGAGGGAACCATCATGGTCATGGCCTGTTGGAAATCCGTGATTCCGGCACGTTTTATTTCGTTGGCGGTGATGACGGATACCGGTGCCGGAGTATTTTTCAGTCGCTGGTGCGTACCCGTACCGGTTACTACTACAGGATTCAAATCCACAGTTTTATCTACGGAAGTTTCACCTTTATCAGCCTGTGCCCATGCACTGGCAGCGATACTTCCCATTAAGAGAGTCGTTAAGAATCTTTGCTTTATCATAAAATTATCGTTTGTTTGGAAATGCAAAGATATGGGGAAGATGAGGGTAAGAAAATACCCACTGATGGGTATTTCTATTGTTAAAAACCCTTGTTTATAGGTATGGACTCTTTAACTTTTATTCAAAGGGTGACGGATATCTATTGTTATTCCGGAACATAGATAATTTCTCCACTTTCCAGTTGGTAGGCTACACCGACTTTTTTCCCTCGCTTGCCGGAAGTTTCCTGTTCCTCGCTGGGAGTGTATCGCTTGATTTCCTGTCCTTCTTTCGTAATGATTTCCATATTCTCTTTTCCGGGATTCTTCACCATAGTGAAGTCTTCTTTGGAAAACATTTCCGTCATGTTGAAGCGGGTGACGAGGGCAACCATCAGTGCGACGGCAAAGACCATGGCTACATCAAAAAGGTTCGCTACCGTACCCATTGGGTCGGAGTCCGTTTGGTTGTGGAGCAGTCTGTTTCGTTTCATATTTTTTTATAGGGCTGAGAGTTATTCATTGGTTTTGTTTCGCAGAGTCTTGTCCAGATATTCCAGATCATTTATTTCACGGGCATACCAGCGTTGTTTCACTTGCAGAGTGATGACGCCGACTGCGGCAATCACCATACCGACCACGGTGGTGGCAAAGGCTACCTGCATATTGTAAGCCATTGAGGAAATATCTCCTGTAGCCAGTCCGACAAGGGCGGGACCCATCGGAATCAGTGTTCCCATCAATCCCAGCATTGGGCCGAGTTTGATGAAAGTGCGCGAGCGTCCCAGCTCTTTTTCGGCGTCTACTTCGAAGTTGGCAAGCAGGCGTTCGCAGTAGGCAGCGTTATCGCGGTGTTCGGCAAGTTTTTTCAGGCAACGGAGCAAAGGTTGTTTCCCGGCTTGGGGCAAGCTCTGCAACTGTTCGTTAATGTTTTCAGGAGTGATGGTTTCTAACATTTCGGAGAGTTGCTTTTGCAGTTTCATTCGTTGGTAGAATTCTCCGAAGAAACCTCCGGCAAGGATAATGGCGCGGAGGAAGAACAGGAGTAATAATACAATGACCGGAACAAGTAATCCGTTGGATATCCAGAAGAGTGAGTTTGAAATGGTTTCCATAATGATATTTATAATTTTAGTAGTTACTATTTATTTAGTAGCCGGTAGCTATGATGCTCAGTACGACTATGAATATGTTTACAATAAAAAGGATTTCGAGGCGCAGGGCTTTATCTCCCAATAGGATTTGTAGCAATCGGGCACCGATACCGATAAGTAAGAATGTGGTGGTGGCTACTGTCCATGAGAGCATATTGAAATCAATACCCGGGAAAGAGAATAATAATTCAGCCAGTATATAGCATAGTACGCCACCTATCAATAAACCGGGGTAAAGGTGGAGTAGGAAGGTGATGCTTCGTTTGAATACAGTGTCTCTTGTACGCATTTCGGAGAAGCAGTCGAAGCAAAAGGTTATCAGGATGGCGGCTTCCAGTGTGATGCAAACAGATACATCCAGCATTTTCTCCCGGGAAGCAAAAAAGGCTGCTATTGCTGTCTTAGATTGCTCGGTTACCCAAGGGGTAATGAGTAAAACAAATAGGGCACAACATAGTGCTGTCAGCCACGTTCCCCAACGGGGATAGAAGCCGACCTTCAGCAGGAAGCTGAGGGTGATGAAGATTGCTAATATGGGGATGACGTAATTCATAGTTATATTTTTGTTATGGGGTTACCAGTGTAGCCATTAATATTTAGACTATCTTAATTCCCCTCCTCTCGGGAGGAGGGGTGCCCGAAGGGTGGGGTGGTAGGTGAGAAAAAATCCTTATTTTTAATATTAATAGGTATTTTGTTGTTTTACCTACCACCTCCCCTACGGGTACTCCTCCTCCCGAGAGGAGGAGAACTAAGATAGCATACCGAAAGGAAACCTTGCTCCAGTACTATGCTGGCTATTTAATTTTTCTTCTTTTAATTAATGCAACTAGTCCAATGAACACCACCAGTACCACGCCTCCAATCACTAATCCGTTTGTAGTACGTTTCTGCGCTACCTGTTCCGGTGTCAGCTTCTTTTCTTTCAATACTACATCTTTTCCATTGGCAGAAGCGGCTTCATATATTGCTTTCATATCCTGATTGAATTCCTGTTTCTCTTTCGCATCCAGATTATCTGCAACGAACGACTGTAATTTGGCATTGTCGCATACAAACTCCGTGCAGGCGGCACCCTTCTCACGGGTTATTTGTGCATGTAGTGCAGCTGTTGCTTTCAACTGTTCAGGGCTTGCTTTCCAATAGCCTTTCCGTGCACTTTCCAGCATCACCGCAGTCATAGCTTGATAGGATGCCGGATTCACCCGGAGAAAATAATCTTGTATTCCAAGTTTATTTTCATCCTGAATGTACATTCGGTACAGGTCATTAAAAATCTCCTTATCCATTGCCGACGGACGCATTACATGCCAGCCAAAGATATTGCGGAAAATCTCTCCGAACATTTGTGCCGAACCTGCACCGCCTTTCATCCGTTCCTGTATGAATGTCGGATTCAGTATCGTAGCCCGCGTCTCCACAGCAATCGCCTCTTTGGTCTCCTGCATACGGCGGTTGGTACGGTTACGATAATCGGCCATATAAGCATCCGGTTCTTTACCCGTCAGTGTTTTTACAGTAAGAGATAATCCGCCGGTGAATTCATATACGTGGTCCAATGAAATAGGTCCCCACGTATTACTCTGCCGCGGTTGAATTACTACATCCGTTTCGGAGAGGGCGGAGGCAAACAAATCTTTCTGAACCTCGCCCCAGTTATCTTCATCACCATAAGCGGCACCCATATTATTGAGATATCCTTGGGCGATTTCCTTTTCATCCTCCCATGATCCGCTATGCTCGGTATATCCCATGATTCCTGTACTGTATCCACTGTTGACAGGACCGAATACACGCATCACAGACATTTCCCGTGCACGCTTTGGAGAAGTCCCTTTTTCCACCAGTAACTTTTCCTGTAGCACTGTTCCCGATGCCACATAGTTGGGATATGCTTCGTCCTTTGCTTCCGACGCTAGGCGAACCGCATCCGTCAGTAACTTCAGACGTGATCCGGCTATGTCACGAAGCTGTCCTGAGACTTGTACCACTACATTAATACGTGGTCGCCCCAGTTCTTCGCTGGGCACAAGTCTCAAATCTACTACACGTCCTTGTCCATCGCGTACAGGCTCCACACCCAGCATCCAGAAGACTTGTGCCAGCGTGGCTCCTTCGGTTGTGATAAATTCACCCGCCCAGAAAGTATAACTCACTTTCCGCGGATATTCCCCATGTTTGCCGGTGTATTGTTTCAGGGTTGCTTCCGCCAGTCGTTTTCCGTCTTCCCATGCACGTGGATTAGGGGTTGTTTCAGCATTTACGCTATACATATTCCTTCCTGTGGGCAATACATTAGGGTTCAATACCGGATCTCCACCCGGGGCAGGCAGAACTGTTCCTCCATTCAGACCGCGTACCATTGCGTTGAATTCATTGGCGGTAGAAGCTATTAGTTGTTCGCGATAGCGCAATGCGGGGCGAAGGTCCGGGGCAATGGCAGCCGTATCACGAGGCGGATTCTGTAACATAGCCATCAGTCGTTTCTTTGCCGTTGGCAGATAATGGTGGACTATATATGTAAAGTCTTGCAATTGTTCCGTAGTAATCTTGCCTTTATCCCGGTCGGCTTTGGCCGTTTCGTAAGCCAGGGCATCTGCACTGACGGCAAGGGTGGTTTGCAGTAAGTCACGTTCCGAATAAGGTTCACCCATCGTGTAGTATGCACCCAGCATCTTCTCATTAGCTATTTCTTCGGTAAAGGCATCCAGACGTTCCAGCTCTTCGGCAGTATAGGGTTTGTCCGGTACGGAATCCAGTTCCAGGTCCCGATGAAGTCCCAGGCGAACAGTCTCTTTCTTGACGCGCATTCCCAGCATACGATGTCCTTCCGTACCTTCATCCAGAAGTTTATGAATATCTTCCAGTAATTGGTTATATCGCTGTCTCATACCACTTTCCGCGTAAGGCGGAGTCAGATGAGTGACGAGTACAGCATGTGTACGTCGTTTGGCAATAATACCTTCTCCTACATTTCCCGTAGTATAGAAATAGAAATGCGGCAGATTACCTACCAGTGCTTCCGACCAGTCTGCCTGTGATAAACCCACATTCTTTCCCGGGGTATATTCCAGATTTCCATGTGTACCGAAGTGTATCAGTGCATCCGCTTTAAAACCTTTCTGCATATACAGATAAGGTGCCAGATAACTGTGAGGCGGTGCTACGGGCATGCCATGTACCAGCTTGAAATCTTCGTCTCCCAATGCCGGACGGGGTTGTGGAAACAATAACACATTGCCGAATCGCAGGCAGGCAATGGCGATACTGTCTTCCGTGGCTAATAAATTGCCGGGAGCGTCTCCATAACGGTCAGTCACTTCCTTGTACTTTTCCGGCAGGATCACTTCTTTTGCCCAGGTTTCATATTGTCCGGTAGACAGCCATACAGGGTGTGCTGTTTTCAGGAATTGTTCCTGTGCCCCTTTGGCATACGAACCCATGACAGAGCCGTCACGATATATCCTGTTTCCGAATTCTTCTACGGTGGCAGGCAGGTTGCTTACGTCATATCCTTCATTGCGCAAGCGTTTCAGGAAGTTATAAAGAGAAGGAATCACCTCCATACCGCTTGCCAGCAAGGCATCTTTACCAGGTGTCTTGAAGTAACAGATGGCGACGCGTTTGTCCTTGTTGGATTTATCGCGAAGGGACATATATTTGCTGATATGCTCAACTAAGGCATCCATCCGTTCCGGTTCCGGTGTGTGCAGAATATATCCTTCTTCATTTTCATTTTGTGTGGAAATACATAAGGGGGCCATGCCTCCGTCTATTTCGGGTACTACTACACGTGCCGTCAGTGTACCTCCACTTACAGGTACGTTGGGGTTCAGCCATTCTTCACGCGGTTGTACCAGTGGGAAAGGCATGAAGAGGGGAATATTTTCCTGATGTAACCAGTTAATGAGCGAGTCATTTCCCAAACGTCCCATAGGCAGATAAATCAATCCGTCGGGATGAAGGGTACGTATCAGGTCTTCGCGCCCCTTACCGCTACCGGTGATGGGATAAATGTTGAAACCTGCCTGTGTCAGACGGGAGATCAGGGTATCTACATGGGCGCGGGTACCTTCCACCGGAAAACTGATACCTGAGATAAAAGCAAGACTGCGCCCACCTTCGTGATAGAGTTGCTTTTGTTTCAGATATTCAGTCAACTCTTGTGGAGTTTTGAAGTATTGACCGTATTCCTGATGATAAAACAGGTTGTTGGGTAATTCTATGGGATTTTCAAAAGAACGGTCACCCAGTCGATGGGGAGTGGAGATGTGTCGCAGATAGCGCAAAGCATTCCTGTAGTTCTGTCTGCAAGCATTTTGGAAATACATTTGCAGGGTCTCCTGTTGTTCAGGAGTGATATTGTGGTTGACGATGAAGTTGAAGTGTCTTAGCGCATTGGTAAAAACTGGAATACCTTTGGCAGCTACCCGTTCCAGTTCCGCTACTTGTGTTTCGTCCAGAAACAATCCTCGTCCGTACATCATGATGGCATCATAGCCGGAAAGGTCTTTCACTTCCTCCATCTTGATGCACTTCACGCGGATATGGCTGCAATCATTATTCAGTGCGATGTCTGCTGCTTGTGCGGGCAGGGGATTGATGATGAGGATGCGGGTAGGTGCCCACCAATAATTGTAGGCTGCAAAGCAAGCGATGACCACGGCGATTATGCAGCCAAGGATTATTCCTGTTCTTTTCTTGTTCATAGTAAGCGTTTTTGTTTTTTGCGACATTTTCTTCGAACATAATTTATGCTCAACACTATACCGGTTACTGAAGTTACTGTTCCACCCAGTAGTAATATCCATAGTACTGTCTTACGTAAAGTGGTATTTGAATTCAAGCCCGGAAGACGCATCCGGTGCATAGCCGTATAACTCCAGTATTTCCAACGGGAAGAGGTATTGACATAACGGATGATACCTGTTTCTGGATGAATATAGAAAACACTCCGGTCAGGATCATCCACCGTTATTTTCCAGACGGGAAGTTGACTTCGTCCACGATACATACTACTCATATCGCGGTAATAAGTTTCAAAATGGTTCAATAGTGTCATGTGTATCTCCGGACGTTGATGTGCCGGAATACTGTCGGCAGCATATACACTTTCCACACCTTCCCGAATCTCTTTTTCCTGAAGTTGCAGAGTATGTGGTACACTATCCGTAGTATCAATATATTGTTCTCCCTTTCCATCTTTAACGGTATAGTAGGGATGTTTCCGGAAATTGCTCCATTCTATCTGCCGAACTTTCGGGAAACTGGTAATCACGGTGCGATAATCCAGCGTGTAATCTTCTGGTTGGGGCGCCTTTGCTTGCAGTGTACGTAGCGGACTGCTCTTCAAAGCCGGTTTATGAATCCATTCCGGAATGTCGGCAACGGACATCATGCCACTGAAAGTAAAGGTCAATACGAATATTCCGAAAAAAATGCCACTGACATAGTGCCAATGATACCATTTCTTCCGGTAAGGTGAGAAACCTTGGCGATGACTCTTACGTGTCCTGTGCCATACATCGACTGTAACCCATATCCCTGCAATTACCATAAGGCAACCTATGCCGGATAACCAAATAACGGTTTTACTCCACAACGTGGCGTCTTGCCGTAGCCAAGTGAAGTACACCCAATGGGGAATAGCTCCCAGCCATGCCCAGAAGCGTTCGTTCTTGTTGGAAAGTTGTAATACTTCTCCGCTTTGTGAACTTATGTAAAGCTGTGTTTTTGCATCATCAGCAAAATGTATCTTATAAATGGGCATTTCCTTTTTCAGTTCACCGAAAGGTATCCACTGATCCAGTGTATGTAGGGTGTCAATGTATGCAATGGGGGAGGCGGACCATAAGGTGGCTATTTGCCGGATATGTTCATTGTCGATAATCGACAATGTGTCCGATGGGTCCAGGTGAAGTTCATATATTCCTTTGTTGGTACGGATATGGAAGATTGTTTGCCCCAGGCTGCGGTCTAAGGTGAGTTTTCTCACTTTTTCTCCTTTGGGCAGACGTGAAAGGACAGAAGTGATATCAGGTAGTGAGTCGTCTGAGGTGGAGAGTAATTCTTGCTTTTGTAGTTTTTCCTTTGCACTGACACGTGGAAAGCGGTGGTACATCATCACAAAAGCGGAGAGGAACCACATAAGAAATAGGATACAAAGCAGTGTGCCCAGTATCCTATGTAAAGAGTACATTAATTTGGTAATGATATTCATCTGTTATTCCACATCTTTTCCGGCAGCATATCCGGCTTTCTTTTCCATGATATTCAGCATGCGATGTTTCAGCATAAAGCGGATATGGTTGATGAAAATTTCCTGTATTTCGGGTACTTGTCCCAGTCCTTCCATACGGACATTCACGGTGTAGCCTTCTTTTTCGAGTGCTTCTTTCCAATCTTCGGCGATGTCATTCTTGGCATGATCTCCAGCTACGAACATAAATGGTACCAAGGTAACTTGTTTCGCCTTTCCGGCTTTCAACTGTGCCAGCATTGTTTCAAATGAAGGATACCCTTCTATGGTACCTACGTGGAAGTTACTCAGTCCGTTAGCTTTCAGCATATAGTCCATCTGGCTGTAAATGGCGGTGCTGGGAGTATAGGTGCCATGACCGACAAGTACGAAATGCTCACCTTTCTTAACGGATGCTTTTTGATTTTGCGTATCAGTGAGTCTGTTATTCAATATTTCAACTACCTTTTCTGCATCTTCCACTGAATAAAGCAGGGGAGTGCCGATACGGATTTCCTTAAAAAAAGGTTGTACACTTTCCATATCTTGACGAAGTGACTCCATTTCTACACCGTCAATGATGTTCGAGCTTTGCACAATAACATGTGTGTAACCTTCACTACGCAGACGGAGCATAGCATCCAGCGGAGTTAGTTTCTCGATGCCGCGTGCTTTAAGACGACGGATAATGATACGGGAAGTAAAGGCTTCACGCATTTCCAGATCAGGGAATGCTTCGCGGGCTTTCGCATTGATAGCGTCAATAGTCAGGGCACGGGTATCATCGTGTGTAGTACCGAAGTGTACCATCAGCAGGGCGGCTTTATCACCGGGTTTCATACTTGCGAGCATATCGCTTGCTACGAAGTTTTCCCCCTCGTGCGCAGAGCATAGGAAAGTGAGGTTGCAAAGAAATAAAAGGATAAATAGCTTTTTCATAAGGTAGAAATGATGCTTTTTAAATATTTTGAAAAAGGTTATGTGTCAATTTATATTTTAAGTACAGATTATACGAAAATTACAAGAAAGAGATTAATGATTCTTGTTATCGTATAACCTGTACCTGAATATATGATGATTAATCGTTTTCAACGACACGTATCATGTCGAAGTAGAATTTACCTTCCACTTCTGCTCCCTTTTCTACGGTACCGGTCTTAATGTCGTAGATATAGATAATAGCATTGGCATCCTCTTCTGTATCTACACCGATGTAGGCTTTATCGTTAAAGATAACGGAACGTTGCGAGAAGCGGCCACCGCTGTAAGCAATTTCTTTGCCATTGTAGCTCAGGCGAGTTTTGGTTCCAGTAGTAAGGTCAATGATGGCATAGTAATGTGAGAATGCATCAATAGCTGTAGGTTTCTTTATTCCTGCAGCAGCAGCTTTGTCGCTAATAGGTGCATTATCGTTGCGAGCATATACCAGAGCTTTGTTATTTCCTAAATACTGAACAGTCATCAACTTACCATCTGCATTGGAATAACCATTGTAAGAGGTATCAAACTCTGTTTCACCCGCTTTGATACGCAGCAACATACCTTTTTCAAGACCGCTTGCTTCTTCATGGAAACAAGCCAGATAAAGATTACCAGCTTCGTCATATGCTACGCAGTCCTGCATCAATTCTCCGTAAGCACTTCCTGCCATTTCACCTTCAACGGGAGAAATAATATCTTTTTCCACCTTCATAGTTGATGGGTTGATGATGGCTGCATGAAAATTAGGCTCTTGTTCACTTGCAACAGTTTGGCCTGCCTTTTCTTTCCAGTAATAGAAGTAATATAATTTATTGTCTGACTTGCGGTAGGTGAGAATACCTGAACTTGTCAGCTTTTTCCAGTCGGTAGGAGCGGGTATAGTTACTTCACCTTCATCAAGGATAGTTAAATCGTCTGCTTTCAGTTTCGTATAAAGAACTTTATCCTTGTCGCCGTTGGTAGATATGATAACGATTGTGTTATCGTCAATCCAGGCATGTGTGTAGGCACGTACTTTATAAGTATTAGTCTTGAAAGGGCGCTCTGCAATCACATCGATTTTATTATTCTTGATCTGATACTTTACGAAGCGGTCAGCGGAACCAGGGATTTGATAATAGTATTTCCCTTTTGAGATAGACTCCATAGAGTAATCTCCGAGTTCCGATCCTACTCCTTCAACGGTGATGACACCTCTATCAGCCGTCAATGTACTGGTACTAGTGACAATAGTAGTGTTTTTACTGCTCATACCACCATGCTTACCTACGGTTACAAAAAGGTCGAAGTGATAATCACCTTCATTGATACCCGGATCTGGAGTAGGAGTAGGATCATCATCAGAACAAGCCGTAAATGAGATTGCCATCATGGCTGCCATAAAGGCCAAGAGTGTAAATTTGATTTTTTTCATCTTGAATAATTATTAATGATTAGTTAATGAATAATCGGAACTTGGCAAAAAAAGCACGTCCGGGTTTTTGCAACTTATAGTTGTCATAGGCTGTCTTGTCGAGGAAATTGGTACACTCTAAAGCAATGTTGTAGCGTCCGCGTTTCCATGAGTAGGTAATATCAGCATTGCAGATATGTTGAGTCGGAATGCGTGCCTTGCCTTCAGTGGCACCATAAGCCTCCCACAAAAGGTAATACCAGTGTATCCACTGATAAGTGCAACCTAGGCGTAGCTTGCTTTCTGGTAATGCCACGTTACGGAAAGTATAGTATGCTTCCGCACTACCAAACAACCAAGGACGGTTGGGTACACGGTTGTTGTAGGTAGCCGATGGTTTTCCGCCATTCTTGTACTTCTGTTGGTCGCGAGCATCTTGATAGCTGACGTTGCTGGCAAGTTGCAGCTTACCTTGCCAATCGTAGCGTACCTCTCCTTCCACACCCTTAATGTGGACTGCGGGTACATTGGTATATTTCATTGTACCTTCTTTTTCAGCAACTTCGCTCTGAATATAGTTGTCAACCTTGCGGAAGAATCCGCTTGCTTCGTAGTAGAAGGTATGTCCGGTACCCGGATGCCACGTACCGAATAGACCGGCATTGAAGTTATCACTGTTTTCCGGTTTCAGTGCTACGTTGGCGTAGACATTAGTACCGTTTCCCAATAGTTCGCGTGCGATGGGAAGTCTCACACTATGCTCATAGGACACTTTCACGGCTAAAGCTTCCGCTACAGTGTACCGAAGTCCGACACCGTAGCCTAGATAGTTCTTGGTTGTGGAACCTTGTACCGCTTCAGAACCGGTCACGCTAGGCTGATCGGTCTGCCGGATATTCGGGTGATTGATATAATCCTTTATGAAAAACACATTCTCCATCTTGCCCTCTAATAACGACTGATTGTAGGAAAAGCCCAGGATATGTTTGGACACAACATCGTTGGATGGCTCGAAAGTGGTATCTAAATCATCATAACGGTCGTTGCCGGTACGACTCAGATGATAGTTCAAGTTAAAGTTATGATGATTGTTCAGTTTATAATCCAGATTGGCACGGACCACAGTCAGTGGACGCTTATAATGACGCATAGATCGTTCTTTGCCCATAATTTCATTACGCTGGCCATCTATGTATCCACCATCCCAGTAATATTTTCGGTAGGTGGTGTCCACGGTCAATGAGTGATCCCAAGTCTGGGAGAGAGCTGCATTCAGCTGCATATTCTTCAGAATGAAATTACGCTTCTGGTAATGTGCTGAAATATTCCAGGCATCTGAATTTCTTTCCGCCATTCCATATACTTTGGTCTGGACAGCCCCCGTCTGTAATTCTTTATCTGTCTTGGAATAGGAAGCGGAAACGAAGAATGCATCTGCCCATGACTTGTTGGCAACTCCTATCTCTATCTGCCCCAGTAAGGAGAAGTAGTCATCGTGGAAGCGTTTAGGATTACCATATATGAAATTGTCCCCACTCTCATCCCGCATTTGCACGTCTTTCATCCTATAATCATTCTTTGAATAATTTACTCCCACAGTAGGTCGGATAATCAATCCTGTTTTAGGTTCTACAAATTGTGCATTCAAGTCTGCTTTGTGCGTATGGAATGAACCGATGCCATAAGAGACATCCAGATAATTTTTCTTTTCTTGTTTGGTTATAATATTGATGGCACCACCCAATGCATCCGTTCCCAAGCTGGCAGGAACCACACCTTTATATATTTCAATCCGGTCTATAATATTCACCGGAAGATTAGCAAGTGAAACTCCACTTCCTTTAGTGTCCAACGGCATTCCATCTAAAAAGTAGCGAATAGAATTGCCGGATAAACCATTTATAGACAAATCAAAGTCTGAACCGACACCTCCTTCTTCTCTCACCTTAATGCCTGTTGTACGGTTTACCAGGTCATTGAGGTTGTTTAGCGAATTTACTATAGGTTTTATATCGAGAGCATTGACGGAAAAAACTCCTTCTTTCACTTTCTGTGTCTGTGTCTTTCCATAAACCTCAACGGAGTTCAAAGTAACAGCACTTTCTTGTAATGTGAAGTTGAGTACTTTGTCCTGCTGAATATCCAGAGTGTTTTTTACAGTTTGATAGCCTACTAAGGATACAACCAATGTGCGTTTGCCAGGTGAAACTTTCAAGGAGTACCTGCCATTATCATCTGTATAGGTTCCGGATGAAGAATTCTCAATAGCAATGGTTGCTAATGCTAAAGGTGCACCATGTTGGTCTGTGACTTTCCCTGATAGAGTGAATTTATTCTGTGCTATTATACTTATCTGTGACAAGCAGGTAAATAATAACAGTACACATACAATCTTTTTCATTTATATTCTTGTTAACGGTATTTATGACTTACCTTCGGGAATATGTGTACAAGGAGAAATGATTTCTTTATGGACAGAATAAAGAATGCCAGACTCGATGTTTTGTTGCTTTATTTCCCGAAAGCATTAAAACTATGTTGTTTCTGGCAGGTCTTCTGACTTATTCCATCTTAGAACGCCTTCCCATCCAACTTACGGACAGTGGCACAGAGTGTTCCAAGACTTGGAAGGAACTTACAGCAGCGGGTCTGTTCAGGAGTTTCACCTGATTCCCTTTTCATCACTTACCCCGTAGCGTAGGGGAAGTGAAACCAAAACTGCGGCAAAGTTATAAAAAAAGTTAGTCCGAACAATGGACGTATCTGAAAATGTTTTTATAATATTGAAAGAGATACATACTGGAATGTAATGTATTTGTGTCTTTATAAGATAATAAGATGTGAAACTTTAAAGAAAGAACAACAGAAGTGTATATAAAAAAGCATCAAATAAATGAATCATAAATAAAAAACTCTATATTTGCAGTATGTAATTAATACGGTACTTTATGACGACAGGAGAACGTAAACAACTTTTGTTTCAACGCCTAATGGCGGTAAACGATGAACGGCTATTAGAAGACATTGAGGCATTATTAAATAATCGTTGTCTGGATGATGTTCTATACTTTTCTTCTGAACTGCGTGATAAGATTGATAATGCTTTGGAACAGATGCAGTGTAAAGAGGTTGTGTCTACTGAAGAAATGGAAAATAGGCTAAGTCGATGGAGCGGAAAGTAGAATGGACAGAAGCGGTACTTCTGGAAATGAGAGAAATCTTTGAGTTTTATGATGAACGTAATGGTACATCCAAATACAGTGAATCTCTTTTTCGACAGATAATAGTTTCAATAAATCGAATTGCAATTAATCCTTTGTTGGGGCATATGACAGAATATCCTCACGTTCGTTATGTGGTGGTGATTCCCAATTATTCTGTATTTTATTATTTTGCAGATGATGTTATAACAGTGTTAGTATTGTGGGATAATCGTCGTAATCCGGCTCGATTGACTTATATTCTTCACGACTCAGACCCAATGTATTTATGTGAAGATTTAGAGACTTATAAGTAGGTGTGTTGAGTGTTATCTGCACGAAAACTTTTATAAAAAACACTTGCGGCTGCGAGAGCCTGCGCTTGTACAAGTGTGAACGTTCACTTGTACAAGCGCAGGCTCTCGCAGCCGCAAGTGTTCAATTACAATAATTAGAACGACCGTCCTTTAAATATATTCGACTCGGACAATGGAACGAGTTTACCATCCAGCGTTAGTCTATTCGAGTTGAAATTAGGATTTACTGTGGCAGATACATTGTTGCGGCCATGAGTGAGCCTGATAGAGACTTGTGCTGAGATTCCTACACCTGTCACACTAAAATTGCAAGTTACATTCCCTTTTTTGTCAGTGGTGGTTTTTACTTCACCTACAGTGCCATCCACTGTAACACCTCCAATTCCATTAGGACCAGCAAAGGCACCGTTGAAAGCAATCTGTACGGATGCCCGGTCACCATTTAAAAGGATAAAATTGGTATTGGATGTAACAAAAGCACTACGGCCTCTTTTGAATGTCACACGATCCGCTTCCAATACAAACTTTCTCTCCTTTATGGCTTGTACTGCATCAGTGTATGCTCGTTCTTCTTCTATTTTCTCCCGAGCTTTTTCTGCATCACGTTGTGCTTTACGTTCAGCACGACGACTTTCACTTTTATTTTCCTGTGCATAGATTGTTGTAGATGCACCTATGAAAACCAACATCAATAATACGATAATCTTTTTCATAACTTCTTCTTTCTTTTGTTAGAATAAACAATCAAAAAATGAAAAGGATGCATGTGACCTATATTAATATTATATGAATTAATATTTATTATAAGTAATATACTGTTATGTTATTTCTTTCCTGAATACATTTCTGTTGCACAGACCATTTGCCTGTATGGAGCAGATGGTCTATCAACTAGTCTTTGGATTATAAGAAAAAGCATTATTCTATTATTAAGTTTCGCCCTTTAGGGTACTTCACTTTATAGCGTAAAGCTAAATCACGTTGTTCGCCGGGTTGTAAGGTAATTTGCCAGGTGATGATACCTTTCGCTTCATCCAGACTGCCGCCGCTGATTTCTTCTGCTGTTACGGTAATGTTATTGTTGCGTGATACGGGTAGCTGGTCGTAAAGCGTAAGGATGACAGGTTCGGGACGCGTATTGCGGACAGAAAGTTTCCATGCAATGGATTGCGTCTGATTGGAACCCATAAACTTGCGTGAGGTATATTCGTTCTCTTTCGTACGCTGTATCATGATACGTTTATCACGACCTAAAGAGAAGGATAGTGTGTCGTTCTGTTGGGTGACATTCATAATGGACTTGCCAATGAAAGTATTCTCAAAGTAAACATTTGCTTCGCCTTCAAGTAAGTTTAGCTTTTCCCAATCGGTTACCTGGGCAATCAAGAAAGCATCTTTATCTATCTTCGGAGTACTTTGGTAAGTATAGGAAGCGGGTAATTCGTAATGACCGATTTCAGCAACTACAGGCTTGTTATCAGAAGGAATGGTGTAGGGCACTTTTATTTCAAATTCGTAGCCCATCTGTCCCTGGCTTTGTTCAACGTCAAGGGCCATGCTGGTTTCTTCTTCGTATTGAATATCTTTTTTATGGTTTGCCTTAAGACCGGAGACAGCACCTGCCATAAGAGATTTCCTTTCAGCGCCGTAACCTACTACCACTACTTCATCCAATGCCTGTGTATCTTCCTGAAGGGTAACATTCATAATATTTCCTTGTATATCTCTGGTCTGAGTCTGATAGCCAATATATGAAAATTGAAGTTTGTTTTGCCCATTGGGAATAGTTATGGAATACTTACCGCTTATGTCGGTGATGGCTCCTATCGTAGTCCCCGGAATGGTAACGGTAGCACCTATTACGGGCGTACGTTCATTATCAAGAACGACCCCTGAAACAGTGTTTCCATTGAGATTCAAATTGTAGCGTGGTGCTGCAAGTCCGTAATCCAACCAGTAAGTAGACAGAGTGGGGGCTACGCTTCCGGTGGAAGGATTAGAGGAGGAAAGGGATAATTCTACGTTCTTCCACTCTTCCTTGGTATTCTGAAAGATGTTGGCTTTGTAAATGATGGAGATAGGCTCGGCCAGGCTACCGGAACGAACATCATAAGAGGGGAACCAACCGGCATTTTTTACATAATAGTTCAGAGTGAATGTAGCTTTGCAAGCTGCTGGCGCATTTACATTGACCATAATTTCACTCATCGGGGTTAGAGATTTACCGCTTAGTTGTGCCAGTTCAGAGTTTAGTTGTCCCTGTTTGATGGCAAGTTCGGCTATCTGTTCATTGATAGCCAGTTCTTTTGTTTTCAGAGTTTTCAATTGTCCGGAGTAATATTGATTCACTTCTTTGATAGTGGTCAGAGAAATAGTGGTATTCTTATTGTTGACGGAACAATTTGTTTTCAGCATTTCATATTCGGCATTGATAAGTCCAAGCTCGGCATTCTGTTCTTTCTGCTGTTTCTCTATTTTTTTAAGTTCCTTTTGCAGGCTTTGTTGTTTTTCGCTGACGGCAAGGCTGTCTATATAGTTGTATTGCCGGTTGACTGCCGTAACGGTGAGTTTTCCCTTTGCGCTGACCTGCATACTTTGTGCATCCATATAGGGAGATAATCCGGTAAAGATGAGCGTTGAATTTCCTGCCGGAATATCTACTTGTTTGGTACGCGTCACTTGGGCGCCATCAATGAACAGCATTACCTTTTCGGCAGTAGTTTTCACCTTGTTTTGTCCCATAAGGGTGGTGGCTGCACAAAGGCAGAAACATGCCCATAGTCTTAATCTCAGTCGTTTCATAGTCAGTCTTTTTAATGTTATGTCACAAATATATGGATATTTCATTAACAATTGCTTTTATATATTGTCTTTTTTGCTTGCATCTTTACTGAAAAGATTGTTCTTTTGTACAATGTGTTTGTTTACTCAATCTATCTGGGCTTTATGAAAATCAATCAATGGATATTTTACTCTTTGTTTCTGGGACTCATCAGTTGCCAATCGCATGAACAGACTTTTACTGTGCATTGCACCGGACTGGACGCTTACGAAGGAGATACGGTCTACCTGTGGCGATATGGCGCCGACCGTATGACGGGTGACCGTGATTATGGGAAAGCTCCTTTGGACTTCGCTATTATCAGAAACGGAGAAGTTTCATTTTCCGGAAAAGAAGATACGTTGCATATCTATGGAATGGAGCATCCCGGTAGCATGAATTTCTTTTATCCAGAAAGAGGAAAACTGACGTTGACAAATGTAGTCCCGCCGACAATGCCTGTACCGGATAAAAGTACCAATCCCCATTCACAAAACGTACGTCTTTGGAAACTTTGGCATGAAGATGATTTTCCGCTGGAAGCTACGCGGCAATTTGTATTCGACAATGCCCGGAACGCAATTGGATGGATGGTGTTTGATCGTTGGGCAGTGATCTATCCGGATGAACTGGAGACATTGTATCAGAAAACTCCTTCACAAATGCGCGACAGTACATCTGTATTGATAGGACTGAAACGGATGCTGGATGCTACCCGTAGCCTGAAGCCGGGAGATCATTTTATTGACTTCAAACAAGTGGAGTATGCAGAGAAAGACAGTTTGCTCTTTTCGGACATTGCAGGGCAGGGACATCCCGTGTGTTTACTCTTTTTTCTGAAGCCCAATGAAAAAGATGCTGTCCGTACAGAAATCAAAAATCTGCGAGAGCAATATCCCGATATACGTGTAATTGTCCCCACTTATAGATACCCGGACCCGGAATCTAAAGAATTCATTCATGAACTGGAGACCGTCTATCAGGCGACCATCTTGGATGACAGTCGCCGTTTTGAGAAAAGTGCCCGCTGGAAATATCGTATTTACGGTTCCTTCAACTACGAATACTTATTTGATGCCCAGGGGCAGTTGGTGAAGATGAAACCTGTTTTATAAAGACGCATAATAGGCTTCTGCCTTTGCCAGTGTCTCTGGCTTGCCCACATCAAACCAGTTTTCGCTGTCTATAGGAAATCCTTGAATGCGTGCTTTCGGGCAGATATCCACATAAAATGGAATAATGGAAAATTTCTCTGTCCAGCGTTCATCTTCCATATAGCGGAAAATAGAGGGAGAAAGAACATGGACACAACCAAAAGCTTGCAACTGATAATGATCGCTGGGATAATCGAGTTCTTTGGGGAGTACTTCGCCTGTAGAAATATTCGTCCAACCACAAAGGCGGTTATCTTGATCCATCAATAGATAACGGGATGTTTTCCGGTGATTCGTGAGCAGAGTGGCATCTGCATCACTTTCCAGATGGTGGTGGTAGAAAGCATTGAGATCCAGGTCTGTCAGGATATCGGCATTATGTATAAGAAAAGGCTCGTTGCTCTCCAGCAGAGGACGGGCTTTTTTGATACCACCACCGGTATCCAGCAGTTCACCCCGTTCGTCACTGATATGAATATCCACACCGAAGTTCTGGTTTGCACGAAGGAAGTCTATAATCTGACTTCCAAAATGGTGGATGTTTATGGTGATATCATGGAAGCCGGCATCTTTTAGTTTTAAGATGACACGCTCCAGCATCGTTTTGCCTGCTACGGAGACAAGTGCCTTGGGCATATTGTCTGTCAGTGGGCGCAGGCGGGTGCCGAGGCCTGCGGCAAATATCATTGCTTTCATTGTTTTAAATTCTTGAGCTACTGATAAATTGAATTAAGATTTTAAATGTAAGTTTCATAAGCGGATTGAAAAAGAAGGAGATTTATGCCCCAACTCCGTACTATCTCTGCATGATCTCCGTACCATCTCCATATCAACTCCGTATTAGGTTCGTATCAACTCCGTACTATCTCCGTATAAAGGCTGTTCGTATAGATACGGAGCAGGTACGGATTTGGTACGGAGCGGGTTATTAGGAGATAGTCTTTAGCTTTTCGCTTTAAATGTCTGTTCAATGTTCTGTTCCCGATGCATCAGATTTACCTGTACTCCGAATTTCTGGTTCAGATGTTCTGCCAGGTGTTGTGCTGAATAAACCGAACGGTGTTGTCCGCCAGTGCATCCGAAACAAATGGAAAGGTTCGTAAATCCACGTTCCATATATCGTTTCACGGAAGCATCTACCAGACCGTATACATGTTCGAGGAACGTGGTTATTTCTCCATCGTCTTCCAGAAAGCGGATAACAGGTTCATCCAGTCCGGTGAAGGGTTTATAACGGTCGTACTTACCAGGGTTGTTTACGGCACGACAGTCGAATACAAAGCCACCACCGTTGCCACTGGAATCCTCAGGTATACCCTTTTTATATGCAAAACTGGTGACCTTTACTACAAGGCGGCGCTTCTGGAGGTCGTCAGTGAATTGTTTCAGCTCGGTAAGTTCTTTCAGCACATGGCAGAGGTACGGATATTCGGGATAGGGTTCCTGCAATAGTTGTCGCAGGTTTTCAATAGCGAAGGGGACGCTTTGGATGAAATGGGGTTTCTTCTCGAAATAGCCACGGAAGCCATAAGCACCCAGCACTTGCATGGTACGGAACAATACGAAATGACGTAATTGAGCATAGAAATATTTCTCGTCCACAGGCTGGTATTTACACAGGGAGTCCAGATATTCCTTTAAAAGCTCTTTGCGAAGGCTCTCAGGATAATTGGCCTTGGCTTGCCACAGGAAGGAAGCCACATCATAATAAACGGGTCCCTTGCGTCCGCCTTGGAAGTCGATGAGCCATGGCTCACCTTCTTTAATCATAACGTTCCGGCTCTGGAAATCACGATACATGAATGTAGCCGAACTACTGCGCATCAATACATCCGCCATCTTCTGGAAATCATCTTCCAGGCGGTCTTCCTGAAATTCCATTCCGGTAGCTTTCAGAAAACAGTATTTGAAGTAATTCAAGTCCCATAAGATACTGCGGCTGTTGAATTCTGATTGTGGGTAGCAATATGAGAAGTCCATTCCGTCTGCACCGGAGAACTGTACGGCTGGCAACAGGCGCATTGTTTTGCGCAGAAGCTGCTTTTCTTCTTCATCAAAAACACTGGTCTTGCGTCCTTTTTCGATGGCATTGAATAGGAGAGTGTCTCCCAGGTCTTCTTGCAGATAAAATGCATCGTTATCACTCTTTGCTACGACTTGTGGCACGGGCAGTCCTTTCTTGCGGAAATGGTCTGCCATATAGAGGAAAGCCTGATTCTCTTCGAGGGAAGTCCCGCTGACACCGATAAGGGTAGGGGTGCCCGTAAGGCGGAAGTAACGACGGTTGGAGCCGGATGAAGGAAGTTCTTCAATAGCTTCCGGTTCGTGTCCGGTATACGTACAATATAATTTCTTGAGTTCTTCAGTAATCATAGTAATTTACTTTTATTTGGGCAGCTAAGGTAAGAGTTTTGGGGAATATATACTACCTTTGCGGGAAATAAATCTGTGCGGTATGATAAGAAATATTCCCCAATTTCTGATAGCGGCGCCTACTTCGGGCACAGGAAAAACCACTGTCAGCCGATTGCTGATGACGTTATTGACGCAGAAAAAACTACGTGTACAGCCCTATAAGTGCGGGCCGGATTATATCGACACGAAGTTTCATGAAAAAGCTTGCGGAATTCCGTCTTACAATCTGGACCTTTTTATGGCTTCCGAGCATCATGTATGTAAGGTATATAATCATCATGCAGTAGATGCGGATGTTTGTATTGTAGAAGGCATGATGGGAATGTTTGACGGATATGACCGTAGTAAAGGCTCGTCGGCAGAGATAGCAAAGGTGCTTCGTCTGCCTGTGGTGCTGGTAGTAAGTGCTAAGGCGGCGGCTTACTCATTGGCGGCAATGATAAAAGGATATGTGGATTTTGATCCGCAAGTGGAGGTGGCAGGTGTCATTTTCAACCAAGTGGGCGGTGACCGGCATGAAGAGATGCTGCGTGAAATCTGCGAAGATCTGAATATTCTTTGTTTCGGGTGTTTGCGGAAGTATGATGTGCTGAAAGAAGAAAGTCGTCATTTGGGACTGGACTTTAGCCGGAAAGAGAAAGGAAGTATCACCCAAACAATGATGAAAGAACTGGAACGTCAACTGGATATTGAGTTATTGCTGGAGATGACAAGACGAAGTGTGGATGTTCCTGATAAACTGGAGAGAAGAAAGAGAGCGCTTGCCAGTATGAATATATGGATTGCCCGCAATAAGGAGAGTTTTTCATTTATTTATGCAGAGCATCTGGAGTGGTTGAATGGCTTGGGGAAAGTTACTTATTTTGATCCGGAGGATAATAGCGTTGTACTACCGGATGATGTGGATATACTCTACCTGCCCGGAGGTTATCCGGAGAACCGTGCCAGGCAACTGAGTGCGGCAACGAATGTGATGAACTCCATCAAAGACTATATAGAGCGAGGTGGATATACACTGGCAGAGTGTGGGGGGATGATGTATCTTACATCTGTTTTGATAACAGGTACTGATACCCGTATGGAGTACAATATGGTAGGTGTACTGCCCGTCAAGGTATCCGCATTTAAGGGTGATATGCGTTTGTCACTGGGGTATAGGAGCTTTGAATTTAGAGGAATGAAGATACGTGGGCATGAGTTCCATTACTCGCAGGTCATTGAATCGGATGAGGAACTAACCTCGGCAGCACAGGTATATAATGCCAAGGGACAGCCGGTGAACACACCGGTCTATCACTATAAGAATCTGATTGCAAGTTATACACATTTATATTGGGGAGAGACTGGATTCATGAGACTGTTTGAACCGGTCCCGGGAAATCCGTTTTTATTCTAAAATTTTAGTATCATGAGAAAGATTTACACCAGAACGGGAGATAAGGGAATGACAGGTATCCACGGTGGAGAACGTGTTCCGAAGGATGATATCCGTATAGAAGCTAACGGCTGTATTGATGAATTGAACACTGTAATAGGTATTGTCAGGTCGTTGCTGCCGGTAGATGATGTTTGGCAGGGATTGTTGCATGATATACAACGTGAGTTAATGGTAGTGATGAGCCACGTTGCTACTCCTTCTGCATTGCGGGATGCAGATCCTGAACGTCCGGGGAGCGGTAATCCGAACCCACTGCATGCAGCGGAAATGACTGTGCAGTGCGAACAGGCTATGGACGCCATGATGCTTCAGTTGGAAGATAATGATTATTTCCTCTTGCCGGGGGGAACCCAGATTTCAGCGCAATTGCAATTTGCCCGTGCCGTGGCACGTCGTGCCGAGCGACGGCTCTGGACTTTGAATCGGGAAGACTCTGTACCGGAAGATATTTTGCGCTTTATCAATCGTCTTTCTGACCTTTTCTTTGTCATGGCACGCATGGAGATGCAGCGACAAGGATGGGACGAGGAACGATGGCAAGCGTTTGCTTATAAGAGAAAGAGAAAACAGCCTTAATGCCTAAAATAGAATACCTTCTTTTTGAAGACCCACAGACTCAACAGGAAATATACTATAACTTGTATCCACAGTGTTATCATTTCCGGACGAATATCCGCCAGGGTTCCTCCCATTGAATTCAATTTGACAAAGGCCAACACGGCAGGGGCTGCCGGAACTACATAGTGTGCTGCCTGCCAGTACCATGGCATCAGTTCAAGCGGGTAGGAAACTCCGGACAGGAAAATATATCCTACGGAGAAGAAAGCAATCATCAGCAGGGGAGCTTCTGAATCAGTGAAGTAGCGTGATGCCGCCAACCCAAAGAAACTTGTCCCTAACAGAAAAGGAATCATCATCGTAATAATATCCCTGCCATTTCCTATATTGGGAATGCTGAAAAAGTGAGGAAGCAAGCCTAACAGGAATAAGGCAAAGATGAAGTAAAGCATAACGTAAACGAAAGTTCTTCCGGAAATGTTATATAATGCTTGAAGCCAAGTAAGTTTTTTGTGCTTACCTACCATCTTCCCCTTCGGGTACTCCTCTCCCGTCACCATTCCTATCACCATTAGTAATGTTTGAAAAATAATGACAATCATAACAGCGGGGATGAGGTACGAACCGTATCCTTCGGTATAATTATATAAGGCTGTACCCGACACGTTTACAGGTGCCGATGAGACTACTGCCAGCAGTCCCTGAGGAGGTAAGAATACAACACCTTCTGCACGATGCACATCGTTTACGGCAAGCATTACACGGGAAGAAGCTTCTTGTAGATTCTTAAAATTCAAGAAAGCATCCGTGGAGGCATAAACGGTAAAGACTGATTGTTCACCGCGACCGACGCGGGCATCAAAGTCAGCGGGGAGGTAAAGAATACCATCTACTTTACTCTGTTTCAGCCATTCTTTTGCTTCAAGATAGTTCGGAGTAAGTGCATAGACTGATGCTTGTGGGGTGGCATTGAGCAGACGGATATATTCGCGACTGAGGGCGGAATGGGAATTGTCGACGATGGCAACCGGTGTTTTCCGCACAAGGTTGGGAGCATACATCAAGTTATATAAAAGTCCGTAAGCGAAGATACCTCCCATTAGTACTAACAGTATAGCCGCATTGGTGCTGATGGAGTGCCATTCGCGGAAAATGACAGTTGCTATTGAGTAGTGAGGAGTGTTGTGTACGCGGGGAAGCGGTGTTTCATTCTCACAAATACTAAGTTCTTCCTTATCCTTCAGAATCCAATGTTTCAATCTAGGTAGTATCAGTAGCGCCACCAACGGAAAAAGCCAAAGTATGGCTGCCGATTGCCAGTAATACCCGAATCCCGAATCAAAATAGAGCATGGATTGTGCTATTTCCGTGAAATGACGGACAGGAAACAGGTAGGATGCGGCATGTACAGGAGGGTACATACTCGTCACTGGGAAAGTGACTCCGGAGAGTGTGGCACCGAGTGAACCGACCATGGATACAATGCTGATGATATAAGCTATCCGTGGAAAAATAGAGAAGATGAATACGGCAAGTGTCTGTGTGGCAATAATAAAGAGTATTGTCATAAGGTTCATCATCAGCAGACTTCCATGGAAGGGAATATGCAGTACACCGTATAGAATATAGTTAGCGAAAATACCGATTACGGAGAAGATGAAAGTATAAGGCAATAACTTCCCGACAACTGCTGTGAGGATATTTTCCCGCGCTGTTGTTAGCCATTCCTGTGCCGTATGGAACTTCAATTCACTACCTATGATATAAACCGTTATCAATAGAATAAGTATCTGGAACAAAACATAGAAGAAAGGCTGGCTCAGATAAATGGAGTAATCGAGGTCAGGGTTATAAAGAGGGTGCATACTGGATTGCACGGGTAGGAGAAATGTGGTGATTTGCTCCTGGCTGACTCCCAAAGAGACGGCTTCCATAGCAATGGGAGAGAGGGCGACAGGTGCCAGTGCCGTTTCAAAAGCTGCCATCAGTTCACTACCTACGGAAAGAAGGGCATAATGATAATAATAAGAGAGTGTGGCATTCATTCCTGTCGTAGCCCGTTGGGTAAAGCCCGTGGGGATGGACAAGTAACCATAGATTTCTTTCCGTTGCACGGCTTGTCGGGCGGCTGTTTCATCGGTGAAGTGCCGGGTTACTTTGAAGGTTGGTACAGCGGAAATGTTTCGCACTATTTGCCGGGATGTGGCGGTGTTATCCTGGTCGACAATGCCGATAGGGATATTCTCCATTTGTCCGCTGCCGAAAATGGTTGCCATGAAGAACAGGCAGAACAGGGGCAGCACGAGACATACCCCGAAATAAAGTCGGCGGGAAGTCATGCGGCGAAGTTCGCGACAGAGTACGTTATATAATGGATGTTTCATCATTTACAAAGTTATTTCAATGATTACATATATTAATCATCTATGGTCAATAGCACTGACATTCCCGGGCGCAATCCTTCTACTTTTTGGGTAGGACGGGCGTGTATCTCAAATGTCTGCATGTCATAGCTTCCTGTCTGTTTAGTTGATTTCCAGGTAGCAAAACTGCCCAACGGACTGATATAATAAATACGGAATTCCACATCTTTTTTGCCGATAGCCGGGACTTCCGCACGGAATGTTCCGTCCATTTTGAATTGGGGCATCAGATCTTCGCGTATATTGAGTACAACATGTGCATCGTTCATGACGACAAGATTCATAATAGGGGTACCCGGTGCCACAAGCTCTCCGCGTTTAGGAAATATGGTTGCAATCTGTCCGTCTTCCGGTGCTGTCAGGCGTGAATCGACAAGGAGGGCGGAAACTTCGTCCACTGTGCTTCGTGCTGCATCTACCATGCTTCGTGCCGATGCACGGTCCTCACTTTGTGCACCGTCTACTGCCATCTGATACTGTTCGTAGGCGGCACGTTCGGCGGCTTGTGCGGCACGGTACATGGCTTCTACTTCGTCCTTTCGTTGCGAAGTGACAACACTGTCTTTGTACAGTGCCAGGATGCGTTGGTAGGTTGTTTGTGCCAAGGTCAAGTCACTCTTGGTTTTATTCCAGAGTTGCCCGGCAGTGGCAATGATTTGTCGGCGGGTACCGGCATCGATTTTCTTATTCTGTTCCTGGGCAACTTGTTCCAAGGCATTTACTTGCCGGTATTTGGCTTCTATCGTCGGACTGTTGATGACGACAAGTGTATCACCTGCCTGCACCCAGTCGCCTTCGCGGACAAGGAATGAATCTACACGCCCGGGAAGTTTACCGCTGATACGGATTTCGGTTGTTTCTATCTGTCCTTGGAGCACAAGGGGCTGATGACTCATGAGCAACATTCCCAAGAGAGAGACTAATATAGTGATTGCCAATATGATGACAAATGCGATGCTGATGCTTTTTTTTGATAGTTCCATAATTGTTATATATTTGTTGTACAGTTAAATGATAATTTATCGGCGTAGCGCTGGAGCAAGGTTCTCCTTCGGCGTGCAAGTAATCTTTCAGACACGGATGACACGGATGACGCGGATTCTTTTTTCCTTCGGTGTGATATGCCGGTATGTATAGCGCAGCTTTAAAAATCCGCGTCATCCGTGTCATCCGCGTCTAAAAGATTAAAGTCCGCGTTCGTCCGCCTTATCCGCGTAGTCCGCGTACCCATTCCCTCGCCGCTAAATTATCATTTAACAGCATAGTTTCTGAATTGTTCCGGTGTACCACAAAGTGCCAACAGGTTCATTAGTGTTACATCATATTCATAATAAGCCGCCAAGCGGGCTACTTTAACGGTGGCAAGCATGGTTTCAGCATCTATTACCTCGGTACTGGTTGCCATGCCTTCAGCAAAGGATTTCTTACGAATTCGTACAAGTTCTTCACTCAGGGCAATGGTTGAGTTGAGTGCCTGTACATTATCCTGTGCCTTTTGTAATCCTGTGTATAGTTTGTCTATGCCTACTGAAAGGTCATCTTGTGCCTTATCTTTTCCCAAAGCAAGAGTTTGTTCGGTAATTTTCGACTGGCGGATACGTTTCTCCCTTGCCAATCCGTCGAAAAGGTTCCAGGTGAAACCTACTCCGACAATCGTGCGTGGCACGAGGTTGCTTTGTATCCCGTGGGCGTAAAGCGTTTGTTTGCCGAACAGGGCAATGTCAGGCAGATAACCACTTTGGTCTATACGTAATTGTTGTTTAGCAATGCTCTGTTGTAGTGACAACTGGTTCAGGATATAGTTTCCCGAACGCATAGTCTGCTGAAACTCCTCTTTTGCCGGGAGTGTGGAATTGATAAAGAGAGGAGACGTAGGCTCAATTTTGCAGGTGTCCTCCAGATTGAGCAAGGTACGTAAGGCACTTTCCACGACTGTTACTTCTTTCTGTGCGGCTTCCAGTGCCCGCCAGGCTTCGTCCATATTCACTTGTGCAAAGAGGCGTCCGGCCTTGTCAATCATTCCGGCAGCTTCAAGTTTAAGGGCATTTTCATAATGCTGTTTCAAACCATTATAAGTGTCTTGGCGGACTGCTGCAACTTCTTTGGCGAGGCTGAGACCGTAATAGCTTTCTGCCAATAGGGTTCGTTGTGTGGCATCTGTCTGTGCACGGTTTTCCCGGGCAAGGTCAATCAACCGATTTCCGATTTTGCCTGCCCGTATACGCTTTCCACCGGAAAAGACCACCCATTCGGCAGTTAAGCCTACAGTGGTCAAATTGCGGGGAGCAAGAGGAAAAGCCAGAGTGTAGCTACCTATCTGATCCAGTATTCCGCTAATGAATTTATCGTCCGGTATGATGTCGTGTACAAAATCCTTTGCCGGATCTGTGAATTGGGATAGGGGTTGTTTCACTTCTATCTTTTCGGACATGTGGACATACGTACCGGCTCCCTGTAGGCTCGGATACCACAAAGCATTCAGTTTATCCCGCTCTGTGCGGGCTGTTTCAATACCTTTGTCCGCAATCTTCAGGCTTTGATTGCCTTTTTGCAGCATTTGTAGGGCGTCGTCGTAGCTGAGGGAGAGTTTCGTTTGCGCCGTCACAGATAGGCTTGCTCCCAACAGAACGATCAATAAAATATGTTTCATACGTCAAGTTGTTGGTTTAGGTTCGTTTATCTCAAACACTCGTTCGTTTCTATTGTTCAATGGTGGCATGAAAATGAAAGTTTCTTTTTGTTCGGATAATTACCAAGACCGTTTAATACCTATTAAAGAGACCGTTTAATATCTATTAAAGAGATCGTTTAATACCTATTGAATAGATTGTTTAATACCTATTACCAATACCTCAGCATAACTTTTTCATGCAAGCATGAAAGTTCTGCACTCGATTTGCATTATCTTTGCCCTCTCTAAAAAACATTTTCTTATGGAGAAACTTCATCCTATTATGTTTGCCGGTACCGGCAGTGATGTGGGTAAAAGCATTATTGCCGCGGCTTTCTGCCGTATTTTCCGTCAGGATGGCTATCATCCGGCACCATTTAAGGCACAGAATATGGCACTTAATTCCTATGCTACACCTGAAGGGCTGGAAATAGGTCGTGCCCAGGCTGTTCAGGCCGAAGCGGCAGGAGTTCCCTGCCATACAGATATGAATCCGTTGTTGTTGAAGCCCTCTTCTGATCATACCTCGCAAGTGGTACTTAACGGACGTCCCATCGGTAACCGTAGTGCCTATGAGTATTTCCGTGTTGAAGGTCGTGAAGAGTTGCGTCACGAGGTCTGTTCAGCTTTCGACCGTCTTGCCACCCGTTATAACCCCATTGTGATGGAAGGTGCCGGAAGTATTTCCGAGATAAATCTTCGGGATACGGATCTGGTCAACCTACCTATGGCCTTACATGCCGGAGCAGATGTGATCCTCGTAGGAGACATTGACCGGGGAGGGGTTTTTGCCAGTGTCTATGGTTCGTTAATGTTGCTGCGTCCTTACGAAAGGGAGCGGATCAAGGGCATACTAATCAATAAATTTCGTGGTGATATCCGTTTGTTCGAATCCGGAGTAAAGATGCTTGAAGAACTTTGTGGTATCCCTGTGGTAGGCGTTGTTCCTTATTATAAAGATATTTATATTGAAGAAGAAGATTCGCTGGCCCTTGCCACGAAATCCGTGCAGACAGAGCAGGGTAAAGTAAACATAGCGGTTGTATTGCTGCGCCATCTCAGTAACTTTACCGACTTTAATGTGTTGGAACGCGATCCCCGGGTACATCTTTTCTATACGAATAATGTAGATGAATTGGCGAAAGCCGATATCATTTTATTACCCGGCAGCAAGAGTACCCTTGCCGATTTGCACGAATTGCGTCGTAATGGTGTGGCACAAGCTGTGATACGTGCCCATCGTGAAGGCGCCACCGTTATGGGCATTTGTGGCGGCTATCAGATTATGGGACAGGAAGTGTGTGATCCTGACCATGTGGAAGGAGAAATAGAACGTTTACCCGGTTTAGGGCTTTTACCTGTCAGTACACATATGACGGGAGAGAAGATTACCCGGCAAATAAAATTCCGCCTTTCCGCTGCTGCAAGGGAAAACAGCCATTTGTCTACTGACGGAATGCAGGCAAATTTGGAAGGTTATGAAATCCACATGGGTACCACCGTTCCTGTTTATGATGCACCGGTTTCCCCTCTGAATCTTTTGGAAGATGGCGGTACAGACGGTTATTTCCTGGATCGTACCTGTATAGGAACATATATCCACGGTATTCTTGACAATCCCTCATTCATCGACTTCCTTCTGGAACCTTTTGCCGACAAGATTGCCGATGCGGGAAAATCTTTCGATTATCATCAATTCAAAGAAGAACAATACAATAAACTGGCCGACCATGTGCGTAGTCATGTTGATCTGCCACTTATTTATAAAATACTGACAACTCATGATTGAAGGACACGGAGATGATTCCTATAAATTCGAGCGGCCTATAACGGCCAATTTCAGTTCCAATGTGTATAATCGTGTAGATTTATCCGGACTTCAGGCTCATTTGTGTAGCTGTATCAGCGGTATTTCTTCTTATCCGGAACCGGAACCTTATACTCTGGAAGGTCGTCTGGCAGAGAAGTATCACCTTACTGCTGCCTCTGTTTGTGTGACGAATGGTGCTACAGAAGCTATTTATCTTATAGCACAAACTTTTCGTGGTACTAATACAGCCATTTTTCAACCTACATTCAGTGAGTATGCTGACGCTTGCCGCATGCATGGTCATCGGGTGACGTCACTCTATAAGCTTCCGACAGCAGAAGCCAATTATCTCTTACCGCCTGATATCCGTATGCTATGGCTTTGTAATCCTAACAATCCTACCGGTACGGTCATAAAGAAAGCTTATCTGAAAGAATTGACTACCCGTAATCCACAGGTTTGTTTTGTTATCGACCAGTCTTACGAGTTCTTTACTGTACAGCCTTTGTTTTCGCCAGATGAAGCAGTCAACTTTCCGAATGTCCTGCTGCTTCATTCCATGACGAAACGCTATGCTGTTCCGGGTTTACGACTGGGATATATAACTGCTGACGAAGGCTTGCTCAGTCGTTTGCGTACTCATCGTATGCCTTGGTCTGTCAATCAGTTAGCTATTGAGGCCGGGATCTATCTGCTGGCTTACGATGTGCCTAATCCCTTGAATATTTCTGTTTATTTGCAGGAGACGGCTCGTTTACGTCATGCTTTGGAGAGTTTGGGCGGTCTTGAGGTATGGGAGACGGAAACTCATTTTATGTTGGTTCGTCTTCGCATTGGCAAGGCTTCTGCTCTCAAGAATTACCTCGCCAATGAACATGGCATACTAATTCGCGATGCTTCTAATTTTGAAGGTCTGGATGAACATTTCTTTCGTATTGCTGCCCAGACAGCTGAGGAAAATGATCGGCTCGTACAGGCTATAGAACAATGGTTTGCGACTTATTGATAATACATATCGGCATAGGAATGAATAAGACTCACCACAGATTACACAGATTGACACAGATTTATTAATCTAATAATCAGTAAAATAGAATCTGTGTCAATCTGTGTAATCTGTGGTGAGTCTTATTCATAACCGTATAGAAAAGCCCCCAATTACATGTTATCACAATGGAAAATATTCTTCTTATCTTAAACACCGTATTTGTCCTCAGCCTGCCCTTGCTTGCTGCCTGGTTGCTTGATCGCTGGCTGGGAGATCCTGCTTGGTTGCCTCATCCTGTAGTTGCATTCGGAAAGATGATTTCATTCTGCGAACATCTGTTGAATAAAGGTTCAAGACGAGGACTAAAAGGTGCTTTTGTAGCTATTGTTCTTGTTCTTGCCGTTTATTTTGCGGCATACTATCTATTTCACTGGATAGCGTCATTTTCTCCGGGACTACTTCTGGCACTACAGATACTTACCATTTTTTTCTGTCTGGCGGGTACCACACTTATCCGTGAAGTTCGTATGGTATTCGAAGCTGTAGATCGTTCGTTGGAAGAAGGCAGGAAGCAGGTAGCTCGTATAGTCGGTCGTGATACTTCCGGACTTTCTGCACAGGAAGTACGTACGGCAGCACTTGAAACGCTTGCAGAGAATCTGAGTGATGGAGTAATTGCTCCCCTATTTTGGTATATGTTATTAGGTATTCCCGGTATGCTTGCCTATAAGATGGTGAATACTCTGGATTCCATGATTGGCTATCGTAACGAGCGTTACCGTGCTTTCGGCTGTTTTGCCGCTCGCCTGGATGATGTCTCCAATTATATTCCTGCCCGTTTGACAGCTTTTCTCATGATACTTGCTTTTCTTCCTCGAGGCCGGTTTGGGGCTCTGTTGAGATTCGTTGGAATATATGGCAGTCAACATGCCAGCCCGAATTCCGGTTATCCCGAGGCTGCTCTTGCCGGTATTCTGGATTGCCGTTTCGGAGGTCCGCACAATTATTTCGGTGAAGAAGTCTGGAAGCCTTACATTGGTAGCAATGATCGTCTTTTAACCACGGAAGACATGAAAGTAGCTGTTCGTATCAATCGCCGTGCCGAAGGAATAATGATAGTAATTCTGATAATAACTACTACTTTGATTTCTTTTTTCATTTAGTCATTCACAATTTTTGGCTTCTTGGGAAATATTGAATATATTTGCCAGCGTATGCGGTGAATGGCAGCACAAACACCACACAGCACGAAACAAACAAACTTCATGAGAAACTTACTGAAATATTTCGTTCTCCATATAGTATGCTTTGGATGCGTTTTCCCATTATCAGCAGGGGAGGATAGCCTGGCAGAAGTCGAGCGTGCTACCATTCAAGATGAAGTGATATCTGCTTTTCACAACAGTATGGGCTTTGATTATCTGACAAAGGGAGAAAGCTCGGCTATCAATCTGGATAGTATCCTCAATTATCTGGAATCTACCAAGCAATATAATACGTACTTTGAACTGGAACGTATACTTATAAAATCATATCTTTTTCGTGGAGAAATACGCCTGGCCATTGATTGGAGTGAGCAGATGTATTCAAAAGCAAGTGCACTCTCGCATGCTTTGGGAACAGCTCTTGCACTGAATGCCATTAGTGAGGTGTATTCTTATACCGGACGAAACCAGGAAGCAGGAAGTGCTCATGTACAGGCATTAGAGATGTTCGATCAAATGTCCGGTGAGGGAATACATGTCCGGATGTTATTGTTGGAATTAGTAGAGCACAATCTTCGTATTCGTAATTTTACGGAGGCAGCATATTTCATGACCCGCCTGAATCGTTTTCCCGCAGATAGCCTTTCCGAACAGGAGCAAGCTGTCCGACATATTTTCAATGCCTATTGTCAACTGTTTAAGGGTTCTGTGAAGACAGCTCGCCAACACTTGGATGAAGTGGAGCATTTGAGGGAAAAACTGATTCCGGGTATTATGCAACATTTCTTGATAGCCGAGGCTATGTATTGGGAACGTATCGGTGAATATGAGAAATCTCTGACAACTTATGATGCTTTTTTACATACGGACTATGCTGAAATCAACAGTAGCTTGTACAAGGAAGTCCTGCAAGACAAGGCTGACCTGCTTGTGAAAATGGGGCGTAAGGAAGAAGCATATAAGCAATACGGTTTGGTCTTTTCATACATTAAATCGTCTTTTGAGAAAAATTATCCTAAAGAGATAGATCAGTTGACCACCCGCTTCCAAGCCGACCGGCTGACTTATCAGAACGAGCGTGACCGCTTGTTTTCCTATCGTTTTTACTTGGGAGGTATTATTGTTTGCACGTTGGTCTTATTTCTTTTCCTGTATCTCAGTTGGAAGAAGATATTCCGTCTGCAAGAATCGAAGCATTCGCAGGAAGTAATGATACAGAAGGCGGAACGGGCTATCCAGAAGAAGAATATGTTCCTGTCTAATATGAGCCATGAAGTGCGTACCCCGCTTAATGCCATTGTCGGCTTCTCGGCTGTATTGGCTTCAGATGATGACTCTTTCGACGAAGAGTCTCGTAAAGAGTTTTGTGAAATCATTAAAGTTAACTCTTTTCAGCTTTTGAAACTGATTAATGATATTCTTGATTTTTCTGATTTTGAGAATGATAATATAACGTTCAATATACGTCCTTATGATGCCGTGAAACTTTGTAGAGAGGCTTCGGAAACAGTGTCTGCTTCTCGTAAACTTGAAGTGGAACTACGTTATGATACCGAGCTTTCTGAACTAATGATAGATACGGATGATGCCCGTCTTCGCCAGGTCTTGATTAATCTGTTGGTGAATGCCACTAAATTTACTAAAAAAGGTTCTATCGTATTGAAGTTGGAATTATCCGATCCTAATACGGCTTTCTTCTCTGTAACCGATACCGGTTGCGGTATCCCGCTTGAGAAACAGGGCTTGATTTTTGAGCGTTTTGAGAAACTGAATGACTTTGCACAGGGTAGTGGTTTGGGGCTCTCTATATGTCAACTGATTGTGACCTATATGAGGGGACGAATATGGGTGGACAGCAACTATACGCAAGGTGCACGTTTCTGCTTTACACATCCGTTGAAGTATAAATCAAAAGGGGAGGATGCTGTATGATGAGATATATCGTAGTAATATGGTTTTGTTTGCTGAGTATGCTATATTCTTGTGTGCTGTATGCAGAAGATGCCAATGCACAGCAATATCAGGATAGTATTCTGAAAATAGCACATGCGATGCCGAATACACTTGTCAGACTTACTTATTTACGTGATATGGCTTACAGGCATCAATATCCCCCTTATAACAAAACTTTTTCTACCGCTTTGTACGAGGAGGCCTGTGCCCAGAAGAATGTGACGTATGAAAATCAGGGAGCGTATTATCTAGCTTCCTGCTATGATAAACTACATGATCCGGACAGCCTGACTTATTGGGTGAATGAACTGAAAAAGTATGCTCCGGAAGTAGGCACTTATGACTATTATCTGGAGCAGAAGGCCGCTATCAGTCGCGCATTGGCTTCCAAGAGACAGGTAGAGAAGGCTGTATATATAGCTAAGGAAGCATTAAAAGAATCTTTGGAACATCATTGTAATAATGGAGAAATTGCATCGTACAATAGTCTGGGGTGTGCTTATGGAATATCCAGTAGAGGAGATGAAGCCTTGAAGATCTTCCAGAAAGCTTGTCAGCGTTTGACCCCACAGACTAAGGCTGCTTTGCGTGTGGATATCCTTTCACGCATTATCCGAATGTATAGCAATGCCGGGCAGGATAGTCTGAAACATTTTTATCTCAAACAGATGGATGAGACTTTGCAGGAAATCATTTCCCGTGAACCCGAAGCCCGTAAGAATTGGACAAACTTTGAAATCGACTGCCAACTTAAATATGTGTTCCTTTTTATGGAACAGGGGAATTTTCCTGTGGCATTGGAACATATGGATAAGGCTAAAGCATTGCTGGACAGTCATGTCGATATAGCGTTTTGGCTGAATGTTCAGTTAGTTCAGTTACAGTATTATACTCGTACGAAGGAATATGATAAAAGTATTGCGTTGATAGATGAGGTGACTTCCGTGGTGCTGAATCATGATGCTTCCATATTCGCTACTTTCATTAATTATAAAGCATCTACACAGATTGATAAGGGTGATATTGACGGAGCTATTGAAACCAGGCGTTACCTGATACGGACTCAGGATTCATTGGATAATGTTTTTTCAGCAAATCAGTTACGACAAATGAAGGAAATCTATCATATTGATGATCTTCTTCTGGAAAAGCAGAAAATAAAGGATACCAATTATCAGCGTGGTTTCCTGTTTCTTATCACATTGTTAGTGTTAGTGCTTTTGTTCTATCTTTATACTCGTTATTTGTCCCGGAAGATTGCTGTGGCTGAAAAAGTAACGGCAAATGCGGCTATGCAGGCAGAAGCGGATAATGTTACTAAAGATCGCTTGCAATCTGAAATCAGCCATGACATACGTACTCCGCTGAATGTGGTGGTAGGGTTTGCCGAACTTTTGACGGAATCGAAAGAACTCACTGCGGAAGCGAAGGTGGAATATGGTAAAATGATTCAGGAAAATGCGGAAAATCTGTTGGAGTATGTCAATAGTATCCTGGAACTTTCTCGTTTGGAATCCGGTAAGACACAGTATGTACAGGAGGAGTGTGAAGTGATGGCCTTGTGTCGGCAAGAAATAGCCATTGCAGAACATACCGATAATGGGCGAGTGAGTATTCGTTTGAAGACGGATATAGAAAGTATGGCGATAAGTATAGATAAAAATAGGTTTTCTTCCTTGTTGTCCAGTCTGTTGATACCATCGGAGAATGATGAGAATATATACAATATTACTATTCGGATCAGACACGATAAAGAAAAGAATATGTTGTTCTTTAAAGTGACAGGTACGCCTTTGGCCAAAGCACGCTTTGAAAACAAGACAGCATTGATCCGTCATGAAATCAATGCGCACTTCATTCATGCCTTTAATGGTACTTATAAGGTGCAGGAAGGGGCTTCAGAAGGACCATTGGTCTTGTTTAGTATTCGGATATCTAATCAAGTCTTAACTGAATGATTCCTCCATAGGGAGTCAAAGCACTGAATGCCTCTTCCTGTTTTATAGCTCCTGCATAAAGTTGGGCGCAAATCAATACGCCTCCATGTGCAAATATGGCTACTTTCTCATAATTCTTTTCTTTCAGTTCATCCAAAAAACTGGCGACACGTTGATACTGTATGGCGAATGATTCACCGTTTGTAGCAGGTACGTTTATGTAGTCAGCATACCATTCTTTCAGTCTTGGATCACTTATTTCATCAAAACTCTTCATTTCCCAATCCCCGAAGTTCATTTCCATAATTCGGTTGTCACGTTCGGCATCAGGATATCCGCAGTAGGTAGCAAGACGTACACAACGGGATAGCGGACTAGTATATACATAATCGAAATCTCTCCCTTTTGGACGGTAAGATTTTAAATTTCCGGATGTGACGGCAGCTTCTTGTTCGAAACTGTTTCGCAAAGGAACATCTGTTTGTCCGTAGCACACTCCGGGAGGGACATCTACCGAGGTATGTCTGATAAAAATAACTTCCATATAATTATTATTTTAAATAAACATTAATAAAATTCGGGTTACCGTATTTGATGTGTGCATACAGCAAGATTAATGCACCCAAATAGAATGAAAGCTCACAAAGCAGGAATGTAGCTCCGCAGCAATCTCCTGTATAACCTTGAAGACGACGTTTCATCAACCGATACAATAGGGTGAATGTCAAAATGGGGCAGATCATAACCGGCCAGAAATCTATCGGTAAGAATAATATAATAGGTAAAAATCCACAGATGAATCCCGTCAGTAATTCTTGCCAGGTCATGCGGTCATATACATTTTTTGCCTTGCTTTCTTCTTCTTTCCGTGCATAAGGCAAATAATTGATGATCTGTGAAGCACAGAATTTAGACCAGCAGTCGCCACAAATTACGAGTACACAAATCAGTTTCAAAGGTAGATTTTCCAGAAGTAAGAATAATAGCAAGAAATAGACTATTAATCCTATGACACCATAACTTCCTATCTGGGAATCTTTCATAATGGCAAGTGTCCGTTCTTTGGTGGTGCCTCCACCAAAGCCATCAAAAAAATCAGCCAGTCCGTCTTCGTGCAGACAGCCTGTGATAAGCAATCGGGAGAGGATGGCAAGTACCCATGCGATGGAAATGGGAAGTATCTGAGCTGCTATCCACAGTACTCCAACCGTAATACCACCCGTCAGCCATCCGGCTAATGGCCAGTATGGAACAATACGTTTGAAGTATTTAGCCGGGACTTCTTTGATTCTCCAAAAAGGAAGCCGGGTGAAGAAGATGAATGCTGCTAGGACTTTCATACGTTTAGAAATACTTTGTTATAGAAGCATGCGCGAAGTTATCCATTTCATTAATCATACGTATGGCGGACTGCACAATGGGATATGCACAGATGGCACCTGTCCCTTCACCCAAACGCAGACCTAAATTTAAAAGCGGTCTGGCTTTCATGTGATCGAGTAGTAGTTTATGACCTGTTTCATCTCCACAATGTCCGAAAATAGCATAATGCAGTACTTCCGGATATAATTTGCTGGCAGCTAGAATACAGTTTGTCATAATGAATCCATCTACCATAATAACTATTCCAAGTTCGGCTGCTTGAAGCATAGCACCTATTACCATCACCATTTCCAGGCCTCCAAAATAGCGGATGATATCATGGGGAGAACGATCTCCTCTGTAGTTATCTAATGACTGTTTTAATACTTCATATTTATGACGGATACCAACATTATCCAGTCCGCTTCCCGCACCTACACATTGTTCCAGAGGAATATTTGTAAAGCAAGTCATCCACAGGGATGAGGAAGATGTATTTCCAATACCCATTTCCCCAAAACTGAGTATATTGCTACCTTCTTTATGGCAATTGCGTACCACTTCTGCACCGCGCTCCAGACATAGTTCCATTTCCTCTTCTGTCATTGCAGCTTCATGCAGATAATTTCGAGTACTTTTCCGTACTTTCATGTCGATGATACCTGTATCATAAGGTAAATTATAATCTACACCGGCATCTACTATTTTCAAGGTAAACCCATGCTGTCGGCAAAGGAAATTCACTCCGGCACCTCCATGTAAGAAATTACTAATCTGTTGCCAGGTAACTTCTTTGGGCGAAAGGCTGACACCTTCGTCTACAATGCCATGATCAGCGGCAAAGATTATATTCTGTGGATGTTGCAGGGTAGGAGACAGAGTTTGTTGTATCCAGCCTATTTGCAAGGCCAGCTCTTCAAGAGTACCTAATGAACCTTTGGGTTTAGTCAGATTATTAATTTTATCAATCAATGCTGGACGGATATTCTCGTCCGGACGTATTATCTTAAATGTTTTCATATGCAATATTTATAACTTTGAATCTTATCATCTTACCATTCTATCATCTTTTCCTCTCTCTATTTCACTTTCACCGGAATCCCCGATACCATCAACCATACTTCATCAGCGTGTTCGGCGATGTACTGGTTCATCCAGCCTTGCATGTCTGTGAACTTACGCTGAATTTCATTTTCTGAAGTAGCTCCCATACCTATTTCATTGGTAACAAAGATGAAGGTAGCATCTTGCGCTGTAAAACGGTCGAATTCTTCTTTGGCAGCTGTCAGGGCACTATCTGTATCTGCATTTACATCAAAGAAGAAGTTGGTACACCATAAAGTAACACAGTCTATCAGGACAGTCCTTCCGATTAATTGATGACGGCTTAGCTCTTTTTCTTCCTCTATATTTGTCCATTCCGGTCCGCGTCTTTGTTGATGGCGGATTACGCGTTGTCGGAATTCTTCATCCCAAATACGTGCGGTAGCAAGGTAAACAGGAGTAGGAGAGAGACTTAGCGCCAGTTTTTCCGCATGGCTGCTTTTACCGGAGCGGGCACCTCCGGTAATGAGTATGATCCGTTTCATATTTTTTTCACTTTAGTGGCTGTAAAAGTACATTTTTATTTTTGAATATAAAAAAACTTCTTTTACCTTTGCACCGTCTTTTTAAGAAAGCAATGCGGCAGTAGCTCAGTTGGTAGAGCATCAGCTTCCCAAGCTGAGGGTCGCGAGTTCGAGCCTCGTTTGCCGCTCTTGCCGAAAAATGGGGAAGTTACAGATTTGTGGCTTCCTCATTTTGTATAATCCGAAAAACTTTAAAAAACAAAATAAAATGGCAGTAGAATTAAAAGACCTGACCAAACGCAGCGAGAATTATTCGCAGTGGTATAATGAACTGGTGGTAAAGGCCGACCTGGCAGAACAGTCAGCTGTGCGTGGCTGTATGGTGATTAAACCTTACGGATACGCTATTTGGGAGAAAATACAGCGTCAACTCGACGATATGTTTAAGGAAACAGGGCATGTGAATGCTTATTTCCCATTGTTGATTCCGAAATCTTTCCTTAGCCGTGAGGCAGAACATGTGGAAGGTTTTGCAAAGGAATGTGCAGTCGTTACTCATCATCGCCTGAAAAATGCTCCTGACGGTAGCGGAGTTATTGTGGACCCGGAAGCTAAGTTGGAAGAAGAACTGATCATCCGTCCTACTTCAGAAACCATCATTTGGAATACTTATAAGAATTGGATTAATTCCTATCGTGACCTGCCTATCTTGTGTAACCAATGGGCCAACGTAATGCGTTGGGAAATGCGTACTCGTCTTTTCCTGCGTACTGCTGAATTTTTGTGGCAGGAAGGGCATACTGCACATGCTACCCGTGAGGAAGCTGAAGAAGAAGCTGTACGTATGCTGAATGTATATGCCGAATTTGCTGAAAAATACATGGCAGTTCCCGTAGTGAAAGGTGTAAAATCAGCTAATGAGCGTTTTGCCGGTGCACTGGATACTTATACCATTGAGGCTATGATGCAGGATGGGAAAGCCTTGCAAAGTGGTACGTCGCACTTCCTTGGACAGAATTTCGCCAAGGCATTTGACGTGCAATTCGTGAATAAGGAAAACAAAATGGAATATGTTTGGGCTACTTCATGGGGGGTATCTACTCGTCTGATGGGTGCACTGATCATGACTCACTCTGATGATAACGGACTTGTACTGCCTCCGCATCTGGCTCCAATACAGGTGGTTATCGTGCCTATCTATAAGAACGCAGAGATGCTGCAGAAGATTAACGAGAAAGTGGCAGGCATTGTTGCTAAACTGAAGTCTATGGGTATTTCTGTTAAGTATGACAATGCTGATAACAAACGTCCGGGTTTCAAATTTGCTGATTATGAACTGAAAGGTGTGCCGGTACGTCTTGTTATGGGTGGTCGTGATTTGGAGAACAATACAATGGAAGTTATGCGTCGCGATACATTGGAGAAAGAAACTCTTTCTTGCGACGGCATCGAAGAATATGTAAAGAACCTGTTAGAAGAAATCCAGACTAATGTCTATCAGAAAGCCCTTAACTACCGTAACTCTCATATCACGAAAGTGGATAGTTATGATGAATTCAAGGAGAAGATTGAAGAAGGTGGATTTATTCTTGCTCACTGGGATGGTACTGTTGAAACAGAGGAGAAGATTAAAGAAGAAACAAAAGCAACTATCCGTTGTATTCCTTTCGAAACGTTCTTGGATGATGACAAAGAACCGGGTACCTGTATGGTGACAGGCAAACCTTCTGTTTGTCGTGCTTTATTCGCTCGTTCTTATTAAATATAGGATATCTTAAGATCTAAAGTAAAGGGCTGCACTTCGCACAAAGAAGATGCAGCCCTTGCCATTTTTACATCATTGTCATATCCTATACATGTTTCCGTAACACTGAATCTCCATCTTTGCATCGTAATAAAAAAGAAAGGAGTTAGATATGAAACTGAATAGAAATGATTATGCTATTGAGGCAACTACCGATGGTGGCTATTACGCCTATTTGAAAAGTAATATCATGTGCAGTGCGTACGGTGAAACACCTGATGAAGCCTGCGAGAACCTTGCTAACATTGTTGACGACTTCGTCACAGATATGTACATGGTTGAAGAGTTTGTATAACATGTGTTCGATTCCATAAATTCTCTTGAGGTCATGTCCGCGTGAGCAGACATGACTTTGTGGTTATAGAGAAGGTTAAAAGAGTTGTGTCTTCAGCCCGAACGATAAGCTGAGATAATCTTTGGGCTTCAGATATTTGTTGGTGAATGCACTTACTACATACAGATCACAGGTACTTATTTCATAATAAAAAGTAACGGCTCTTGCTCCCAGACGCCAACGTGGGGGAATATTATAAGTCAGACGTTGTCCCAGGAATACATGAATGCGTACCTTGGATGAGAAGCCGTAATAACCTTTTGGATAACGTTCGGGTTCATGTGTCCAAAATTCATTGCCGAATACTGTATTGAAATACATGCCGCATGCAAGTGGTTCGACAGCAAATTCTTTTCCAAGAGCTATACTCCATGGCATATAGTTCTGTTTCAGAGTCATGGTGATTTTGGTACGTTTGGAGTCGTACTTAGGCAGAATACCGAAAAAGATATCCGTTTCCCACTGATTCCGTTTTCCATAATCCCATCCTGTACCCAGAGATAGCAATCCCATGTTACCGGCAAATTGCAGCTTTGTATGTGTTGGTATCAGGCTTTCCCAGTGTTTACGATAGCGATGGACACGCTTATCATAACGGCTGGAACGTTTATTACTGATATCGGCACTGTCTATTTTTACTTTTTCTTTCTCCAGCCACACGGTATCATGTTTTGTGATGATAACGGTATCTCTGAATACCCGGCGTGGCTCTATGGTTATTGTATTGGCTTCTTGCGCATAGCCGGTTGATGAGCATACAAGAAGGAAGCACGTCAGTGCTTTAATAATAGACCACTTCACGCTCATATCCATCAGGGGTTACAGTAAATATATAATAGTTGCGGTGTTTCATACAGTCGCTCATGTAATACATCACGCCATCTTCAAAAAAATCTTCTTCGAATACGCGATGTTCATGCGCAGCAGTACAGAATAGTAAGCCGGGAAATTGCTTAATGGTATATTGAAACACTTGAGCTACATTATTGTTAAACTCCATGCAAAACGGTCGTATATGCATGGAGAAGATAGTACGGTCGTACTCGTCGCGGCGATCATCTAACTGGGCATTAATGAATTCAAAGTCAGGGATGGGGCGGGAGTAGTCGAATTCGATAGCATTGGTGTTCAGACAAATGAATTTGATGCGACCGGCTATGAAAGAAAAATTGGGGTCACCGAATACAATACGAAAAGTTTCTTCGCCTGTACCGAGGCAGTCATGATTACCGATCAGACCGACATAGGGAACTTTTAGCTTATTCATGATATCACGTTGCCACAGGAATTCGTCTGTAACACCGAAATCGCTGTAATCTCCGCCATGAATGACAAAATCTATATCATCCCGTTTATTAAGGTGATTGACAAAGTCCAGGGTCTCATCATACCAACGCTGGGAGTCACCCATAGTGACAAAACGAATAGTTGCCTTATCCTTGCAATTGGCCTCTATCTTTTCTATATTACGATTATTTATATCTGTCTGACCACTGATGCGGACATCATAAGGATGGTAATCTATCATATCGCAACCGCCCATAAACAGGCCGGTAAGCGGAATGAACAGGAGTTTAGATAGTTTCATGTGTATGATATTAATATTATATAATCTCTTTGATTGAAAACTGATTGCAAAGATAGAGTTTTCTTTTAGATAAATGATTGTCTTATTTTCCTTTTTTCTGTTCCTTCGTGCTGTACTAATTTCCATAATTGTCCATTTTTTAGACGGAGGTGTCTAATTATTAGACACTATTTGTATACGTTTAAAAAGATAAATTGTTGATAATGAATGAATATTAAGTTTTGGCATACTTTCTGCATTTATATAAACAGAATATTATATAAGACTTTAATAATAAACATCATGATTGAAATTAATGACATCAGCAAAGTATTCCGTACAACGGAAGTAGAAACAGTAGCATTGAACCATGTGAATCTTGAGGTGAAAGAGGGAGAATTTGTAGCCATCATGGGACCGTCAGGTTGTGGTAAATCAACCCTGTTGAATATCTTGGGATTGCTGGATAATCCGACGGAAGGTTCATATAAACTTCTGGGACAGGAAGTTGGAGACTTGAAAGAAAAAGAACGTACCCGTGTGCGGAAAGGTAAACTAGGTTTCGTATTCCAAAGCTTTAACTTGATAGACGAACTGAATGTTTATGAAAATGTGGAATTGCCTTTGACGTATCTCGGCATTAAGGCTTCCGAACGTCGTCGGATGGTGGAGGATATATTGAAACGAATGAATATCAGCCATCGTGCCAAGCATTTCCCACAACAATTGTCCGGTGGTCAGCAGCAACGTGTAGCTATTGCCCGTGCTGTGGTAACTAATCCTAAATTAATACTTGCCGATGAACCGACCGGTAATCTGGATTCTAAGAATGGTGCAGAAGTCATGAATCTGTTGACGGAATTGAATCGGGAGGGAACGACGATTATTATGGTAACACACTCTCAGCATGACGCTTCGTTTGCACATCGTACGATACATTTGTTTGATGGTAGCGTGGTGGCCAGTATTGCGGCACAAGGAGTATAAGTTTATAAAGAGATTGAACTATGAAACAACTATATTATGTCATACGTACCCTGTTGCGTGGGCGCGGTTCGAATATAATCAAAGTCATTTCCCTTGGATTGGGATTGACGATGAGTATTCTGCTGTTTTCACGTGTGGCTTTTGAACAAAGCTATGATACTTGCTACAAGGACTATGATGATCTTTATCAGATATACTCCATATTTTCGGCTGAGGGTGAACAATTTGAACCGCAAAAACAAAACTGTGGTCCTGTGGCAGGTGCCATTTTGGAGAATTTTCCCAAAGAGGTAGAGGCGGCTGCCAGCATTGCGTATTTTGTTTCTTCACCACTTTACAATGGCAGTGTACGCATCGATGCCCGGAAAATATTAGCCGATTCACTTTTTTTCAAGACTATGGGTATTGAGGTACTGAGTGGCAATCCGGAAAAAGATCTGATGCAGAACGATGTCATATTTTTGAGTGACGATTTGGCTCAGAAAATATATGGTGGTGAGAATCCTATTGGAAAAGTCATTAGTTATAATAAGGAGTTGCAACTGACGGTAAAGGGCACTTATGTCGATTTGCCCGAGAACGCTACTATGCGTCCGGAAGCTGTTATTTCCATGCCTACAGCTTGGAGCCGTGACTGGGGTAACTATTCCTGGCGCGGAGGCGACAGCTATTACGAATATATCCGTTTCCGTCCGGGAGCTGACAAGGAAGTGGTGAATGCCCGTCTGGATGCCATGATACAGAAGTATCGGCCGGAAGAAGATAAGAAAGCATACGGTTACACTGCTTTTGTGAAACCTATCCGTGATGTGTATCGTGACGAAGATCAGGTGAAACGCATGGACAGCATTATGAGTATCTTAGCTCTGGCTATTCTTTTTATCGCGTCACTGAACTACGTGCTCATTTCTATTTCTTCGCTTACGTATCGTGCCAAAGCGGTGGGTGTGCATAAGTGCAGCGGTGCAAGTGGAGGTACGGTGTTCTCAATGTTTCTTTTGGAAACGGGAATTATTATTGCGCTGGCCTTGGTGTTGATGGGGTTGATATTACTCAATTTTCAGGAGTTCATAGAAGATACTACCGCAGCCAAGTTGAGTGTACTTTTTGCACCGGACCGTATCTGGGTGCCGCTTGTTGTGGTACTGGTTCTGTTCATTGTAGGTGGAATTCTGCCAGGCAGGTTATTTGCCCGCATACCTGTGTCTCAGGTGTTCCGCCGCTATACGGAAGGTAAAAAGGGGTGGAAGCGTCCGTTGCTATTCGTTCAGTTTGCGGGTGTGGCTTTCATTTGCGGATTGATGTATGTGGTGATGGCGCAGTACAATTATGTGAAAGATAAAGATATGGGCTACAATCCACATCGTGTTGCTATCGGAAATGTTTATTTCGGTGGTGAAGAAGCGAGTGGTCCTGCCTTGCAATTCTTCCGCGGACTGCCTTATGTGGAGGAGGTATCTTCTGCTGTCAGTACCCCAGTATGGAGCTATAGCGGTTCAATGATTGAAGGTGAGGGTGGACAATCGCTCTTCTCGACCCGATTCAGTTATGCACTTGAGGACTACTTTAAGATGATGGGGATGACGATGAAGGAAGGGCGTCCGGCGCGTGCATCGGACGAAATAGTCGTGAATGAGGCTTTTGCGGAACGGATGCGTTGGGGAGACAAAGCGCTGAATCATCCGTTGCGTGCCGAAGGTCGAAATTTGAAAGTAGTAGGTGTGCTGAAGAATTTCCATATAGGCTCTTTCTATCAGCCACAGGATGTCATTATGTTTGGCTATACCCGTACCTTTGGTAATACTGTTCATGTACGTCTCAAGGAACCCTTTGCCGAGAATTTACGTCGTCTGAACAAGGACGTCTCTGAGGCTTATCCTGACAAGACGGTTGACTTCTATAGTATGGAAGATCAGATTTTGAACAAGTATAATCCGGTTCGTGTCTTCAGTAACGCCACGATATTGGCGGCATTGACTATGTTCTTTGTCATGCTGATGGGCCTGATTGGTTATACTACAGACGAAGTACGTCGTCGTTCCAAGGAAATCGCTATTCGTAAGGTGAATGGGGCGGAATCTTTGGGAATATTGGAGTTGCTTTCGATAGATGTCCTTTATGTAGCGGCTCCGGCTGTTATTATCGGCATTATATCTGCAGCATATATCAATGGAATGTGGATGGATCAGTTTGCCGAACAAGTGCCGCTTTCCTGGCCGGTATATATATTGATAGCATTAGTTATCCTGTTACTTATCCTCGCTTGCGTCATCTGGAAGTCATGGCGGATAGCGAACGAAAATCCGGTAAACAGTATTAAGAGCGAGTAAAAAAAGAAAGATATGAGACAACTTTATTATACGGTTCAGATTTTGCTTCGTGGGCGGGGCAGTAATTTCATTAAACTGGTGTCCCTGACACTAGGGCTGCTGATAGGCATCTTGCTTTTCTCGCAAATAGCTTATGAATTGAGTTATGAGAATTTTTATAAAGATCCGGAAAATGTAGCTTTAATGCGTTGTCGCAGGGTGAAGGATGGAATTCCTGATAAAGACTATGACGACAGCACTTTTCGCCCTGCCGCCGCTGATCTTTGGGAGGCATTGCCGGATTTGATAGAATCTGCCAGTCTTTCCGTTAATTTCTATCAGCCCGACTGCTATATTGACGATAAGAAACTGGAAGATATGCAGGTCATGTTTGCAGATACGCTTTTTTTCCAGACCATCGGCTTGGAAATATTACGTGGCGACCCACACGAATTGGCTACACCTTTGTCTGTCTTTCTCTCACAGAGTAAAGCACGCGAACTTTTTGGTGACGAGGAGCCGGTTGGAAAGACTTTCTCCATGAGTAAAATGCTGGATGTCACTGTACGTGGTATTTATCAGGATGTTCCCGGCAATACGGTATATCCGCATAACACAGTCATTTCACTGCCTACTCTTGAAGAATATATTTATGGACGTGGCACATGGAAGTCGAATGATATTTATAACGTTCTTTTCCGCCTGAAAAGTCCTGAAAGCGTAGAGGCGATGAATAATCGCATACAGAAAGCCGTAGAGCGTTATACCGAGACTAAAGAAGGAACGGATGTAATGGAATTCAGCATCTTGCCATTGTCGGATATCTATCTCAGTTCTTCTGACAATGTACGACGTCTGGTAATACTGGGTGTACTGGGCTTTTCTATCTTCTTTGTTTCTATCATGAATTATGTGCTGGCCGCAGTGGCTTCGTTCAGCCGTCGTGCCAAAGCAGTGGGAGTACATAAGTGTTGTGGTGCTGACGGAACGCATGTGTTGGGTATGTTCATGTGGGAAACAGGAATACTAGTTGCTACTTCTATTATAGCCTGTCTGGTGTTGATGTATATTTTCCGTGAAGGGATAGAGGATATGTTGCATGTCCGCCTTGCAGAACTCTTTACCTGGCAAAATCTGTGGGTTCCCGGTCTGACTGTACTTCTGTTGTTCTTAGTCGCAGGTGTTCTACCGGGTAGAATGTTTGCTAATATTCCTGTAACACAGATTTTCCGTAGATATACTGACAGTAAGCGTTCATGGAAACGGGGGTTGTTGTTCGTACAGTTTATTGGCGTATCTTTTATCCTGGGAGTGTTGGTTACTACAATTTGGCAGTATCATGATTTGATGACACGAAGTGTTGGTTTTCGCACAGAGCGATTAGCGGTGGGGCAGTTGCGCACCACGGAAAATCTGAGCGGACAAGGAGTGGAAGATGACATTCGCAGGCAACCTTATGTGGAGTCTGTAGCACGTAATAGTAATTCGCTGCTTTCACATTACAGCACTACAGGGCTGACAGATATTCAAGGTAATTTCCTTTGTCCGCTACACTTCCAGAACGTTGCGAAAGACTTTCCGCAAACAGTAGGTATGCAGTTGGTGGAAGGTGCCTGGCCTGAACATATCGGCGAAGCATTAATAGGTCGTAAAGTGGTGGAAACGATGAAGTGGGGAGATAAAGCCTTGGGACAACGCTTACCAGTCAATGCACAATGGGTGGGTCTTGATAGCCAACCTACGGTGGTGGGTATCGTAGAAGATGTGCGTAATATGGGCTTTTTTATGGAACAGACTTGTACGGCTTTCATCCTTTCGGATAAACGTAACGGTTCTTACAACGTCCGCTTAAAAGAACCTGTAGATGAAAATCTTGCGCGACTGAATGAGTTTGTCAAAGAAGCATATCCGAAAGCTGCATTGGAGTTTATAACCTATATGGATATCCAACGGGAAAATTACAGCAATGTGTATCGTTTCCGTAATACTGTATGGATCACTTCTCTTTGCATTTTCTTTATTGTACTCATGGGACTTATTGGCTATGTGAACGATGAGACTCAACGTCGTTCCAAAGAAATTGCAATTCGTAAGGTGAATGGTGCCGAAGCTCCTTCTATTCTTAGCTTACTGGCAATGGACATACTAAAAGTGGCTATTGGTGCGGTGATCCTCGGCACCGGCTTTGCCTGGTATGTTTCCGGTGTCTGGCTGGAACAGTTTGCCGATAGTACACTGCCTTCACCGGTGTGGTTTGTTCTGCTGGCAGTGGGCTTATTGGTGCTTATTGTACTTCTGGTGATTCTTAAAGCCTGGCGCATTGCCAATGAAAATCCAGTACAGAGCATCAAGAGCGAATAGAGGTATTTTAATGCTTTAACCTTGCCTACAGCTATCTGTAAAGCTGAATAAAAAGGGTGTAGCCTTTCAGATCGGATGGCTACACCCTTTGATAAGGATGGTGTAGTCCTTTGGTGCTTAGGGCTACACCCTTTTTAGTTGAAGGTTATACCTTCTGTTTGAGTGGTACAAATTACTTACGCGATACTCTCTTTGTTTTTCTTTCGAATATACGTCCATAACACTACAAGTGCTGTTAGGAAAGCGAAAAAGTCAGCCACCGGCATACTGGTCCAGATACCATCCAATCCTATAAAGCGGGGGAAGAAGATCAGACCGGGAAGTAAATATAAGAGTTGCCGGGTAAGTGAAAGAAAAATACTGATTTTAGCCTTTCCGATACTTTGGAAGAAGTTACCGATAACAATCTGCGCACCCACCAACGGGAACATCAGCACGCAAATGCGAACACCGCGTGAAGCAATGTCAATCAGTTCCTGATCGTTTGTGAAGATAGCGGACACAGCATGCGGGAAAAGCTCGCAAATGAGGAAACCACTGCTCGTGATGCACACACCGGTCAGGATACTCAGCTTCAAGGTTTGCTTCACACGGTCATGCTTCTGTGCCCCGAAATTATATCCCACAATGGGCTGCATACCCATGGTTAATCCTAATACAATCATTATATAGAGAGTGAGCAGGCGATTGATGATGCCGTAAGCTCCGATGGCCATATCACCTCCGTGGCGTTGCAGAGAGTTGTTGATGATAATCACAATGACACAGGCGCACACATTCATCAAGAAAGGTGACATTCCGATCGAGAAAATACTGCTGATGATGCGCTTCTTTAGTTTCCAGAAGTCCGGGCGGAAGCGCACAAAGCTGTCTTTATCAAGGAAATGTTTCACTACCCACACCATACCGATAAACTGCGAAATAACGGTTGCCGTGGCAGCTCCGCGAATACCCCAGTCAAAATGGAAGATAAAGATAGGAGCAAGGATGATGTTACAAACCACGGTTACCATGGAAGTCAACATTGCCTTTTTAGGATATCCCGTGGCACGCATGATATTGTTCAATCCGATCATCGTGTAAGTAATAGGTGTTCCTGCAAGAATAATTTGCATGAAATCCCGAGCATAGGGTAGTGTATCTTGGCTGGCACCGAAGAACCTTAATATTTCATCCAAAAACAAAAAGGCGAGTCCGCCGAAAACAACAGCATTGATCAGACAAAACATCAGCGTATTTCCCAATACCTCGGTAGCTCCATCCAAATCTTTCTGCCCCAAACGGATGGATGAGATTGTAGATCCACCTGCCGACACCAATGTACAGAATGCTACCACAAGATTCATCAGCGGAAAAGTAATGGCCAATCCGGCAATACCCATTGCACCCACACCGTGACCGATGAAAATGCTGTCGATGATGTTGTACAGTGAAGTAATCGTCATACCGATGATGGCGGGTATAGAATATTGTAGCAGCAGTTTACCTATACGTTCGGTACCTAATATGTGAGGGTTATTATCCATAACTATTAATCTAAAAAAAGTAATGAATCCGCGTTCGTCCGCTCTGGTCCGTGCCGTCCGCGTATCTGTATTTGCAGCAAAGTTACTCATTTATTTGCTCTGTTCAAGGATTATTCAGACCTTTGTATCGTAATTGATAAGGTATTAACATTATAAGGTAAAAGGAAGTTTATATGACTGAAACAAAAAACATCGCCGTTCTTTTCGACTTCGACGGTGTCGTTGTCGACACAGAGACGCAGTATAGCATCTTCTGGCACAAAATGGGAGTAGATTACTTGGGTATGGAAGACCTTGAAAGCCGCGTAAAGGGACAAACTTTGGTGTATATCTATAACACCTTCTTTCCCGGTATGATTAAAGAACAGGAAGAAATTACCGCCGGCCTCGACCGCTTTGAGCAGGAAATGACATTCGAATTTATTCCCGGTGTAGAATCTTTTATTGCCGATCTCCGTCGCAATGGTGTAAAGATGGCTGTGGTCACCAGTTCCAATGATAAAAAGATGGAAGCTGTATATCGTGCCAAACCCGAAATCAAAACTATGTTCGACCGTATTCTTACGGCTGAAATGTTCACAGCTTCCAAACCTGCACCGGATTGCTTCTTGCTTGGCATGAAAGTATTTGGCACCACACCGGAAACAACTTACGTTTTCGAAGACTCTTTCAACGGACTGAAAGCGGGTATGGCTTCCGGAGCTACAGTAATAGGTTTGGCCACTACCAATTCACGCGAAGAAATAGTTCCGTTGTGTCATTATGTTTTAGATGATTTCCAAGGGTTCACTTACGATAAATTAACAGAATTGCATAAGTAAAGGGAAAAAGCATTACCTTTGCGGCGATTTCACCACAGATTACACTGATTTACACAGATAATATGCTGAGGATGATATTGCTCTGTGCCAATCTGTGTAATCTGTGGTGAAAAAGCAATCAATAACTAAATAATTAAAATTATGGCTGGTTATATTTCAGATGACACTCGAAAAGTGACTACTCATCGCCTTGTAGAGATGAAGCAGAGAGGCGAAAAGATATCTATGTTGACGTCTTATGACTATACTATGGCACAGATTGTAGACGGTGCAGGCATGGATGTAATCCTGGTAGGCGATTCTGCCAGTAATGTGATGGCAGGTAATGTGACTACGCTTCCGATTACCCTCGACCAGATGATATATCATGCAAAATCCGTAGTTCGTGGTGTGAAACGTGCTATGGTGGTGGTAGATATGCCTTTTGGATCTTACCAAGGTAATGAGATGGAAGGTCTTGCTTCGGCTATCCGTATTATGAAAGAGAGTCATGCAGACGCTCTGAAACTGGAGGGTGGTGAAGAAATTATAGGTACGGTGAAGCGTATCCTCAGTGCCGGTATTCCTATTATGGGACATCTCGGACTGATGCCGCAATCTATCAATAAATACGGTACTTATACGGTTCGTGCGAAAGATGATACGGAAGCTGAAAAACTGATCAGTGACGCTCACATGCTGGAAGAAGCCGGTTGTTTTGCCATTGTACTGGAGAAAATTCCTGCCGCTTTAGCCGAACGTGTGGCAAGTGAACTGACCATTCCTATTATCGGTATCGGTGCTGGTGGTGGAGTAGATGGTCAGGTGTTGGTGATTCAGGATATGCTGGGAATGAACAATGGTTTCCGTCCTCGTTTCCTGCGTCGTTATGCCGATCTGCATACTGTGATGACTGATGCTATCAGCCGTTATGTATCTGATGTCAAGAACTTAGATTTCCCGAATGAGAAAGAGCAATACTGATAATCTTTGGTCACTGGGCTTTATGAGGATATGCTTTGCCAATTTCCTGCTTTTTGCATCCATCTACATGCTTTTCCCGGTGCTTCCCTCGGTGATGATGTCCCGATTGGGCATTTCCACAGGGCAGGCTGGCAGCATGTTTCTGGTATTTGCAGCGGCGATGTTCCTGGTGGGGCCGTTCCATGCATATCTGGGAGATGAGTATAAGCGGAAACGTGTACTTGTCTATTCCATATTTGTGATTTTGGGAACGACTTTAGGCTATATCTTTGTCGATACTTTTCCGAGGTTGCTGATGCTTGTTGCTGTGCAGGGTGGAGCATTCGGATTGGCTGCGACGGCAGGCATTACGGTGGCCATCGATATCACTACTGCTTCGCGCCGTAGTGCCGGAAATCTGGGCTTTGCACTGGCAGCCCGCTTGGGTATGCTGGTAGGAGTGGCAGCGGGAATATGGATGTTCCAGCTCAAAGGTTTCAGTATGACGGCATATTTTTCTATATTATGCAGTATATTCAGTATTCTATTTGCATTGCGGGTATATGTAGCTTTCCGTGCACCGATAGGAGTGGGGCATTGCAATCTTGACCGTTTTTTGTTGTTGCGGGGTTGGCTTCCCGCCCTCAATTTGGTACTGATTGCTTTTATTCCCGGGATTGCATTATTGTTAATCAAACAAGGGGATTATGCTGCACTGTTTTTTCTCGTTGTTCTAGTAGTGCTTACGATACCTTTTACGAAGATATTTGTTAAGCTCTCGCAACATTGTCAACGGGGAACAGCGAATACAACTTGCCATTTGGCTATGGAAACCGGTATTCTGATTGGTCTTGCAGTTTGTTGTTTTCTATCGAATCATGGAGAAATGTATTCTGAATTTGCAGATGGGACCGGTATTGCAGATATTTATCTATATACTGATTTTCAGTTGATTTATAAGGTAATCGGTATTGGAATTCTGGTAGCTTTGGCTTTTTTCTTTTTGCTGACGTATCCTTATTATAAGAGGAAAAAAGTAAGATGAAATTTGTAAATCCGCCAATCTATCGGATTCATCCTAACTCCTTTCCCCTCCCTCTTAACTTAAATACGGGAGAAAAATAATAATCCCGATAATTGCCGCCGCAACAGCGCACACCAGTACTGCTCCGGCGGCAATGTCTTTTACCTGCCCTGCAATGGGGTGACGCTCGGGAGAAACCAGATCCACCAATTTCTCAATGGCTGTATTAAACAATTCTGCGGCTATTACCACGCCAATACATAAGATAATGACTATCCATTCCGTACGTGTTATGCCAAAGAAAAAACCGGCAGCTATCACCACTGCTGTAGTAATGAGATGAAAACTTAAGTTCTGTTCTTTCCCTACACATTGTCGGATACCTTTCCAGGCATATCCGAAACTGCGGATCTGTTTTTTTAAACTATATTTCACTTTGCCTCTTTTTGTTAGTATCTGTTAACTGTTAGACTAACGTCTAGTCTAGGGTAGACTAAACGTTAGTCTGCGGGTAGATGGGTCTTCAGTCTGGGGTAAACTCTTGTCACTCGTAGCTAACTTAGCTTCTTGAAACTTGTTTCACTCCCTTCACCGTCCTCAGCTTTTTGAGCAGTGTCTCCAGTCGTCCTGTATCACCTACCATAATCGTCATCGTTCCGGAGAATAAACCATCATGGGAGTCAATACCGATAGAGCGCAATGAGATATCATTTTCTTTGGATATGATCGAAGTTATATTTGTAACAATGCCTATATCGTCATGTCCCACAACGCGCAGCGTAATCGGATACTGCGTACCTTGCGATTTACCGGCCCAGCGTGCTTTTACGATCCGGTATCCGAATCGTTCACGTAACTGTGTGGCGTTAGGGCAGTCACTACGATGTATCTTGATGCCGCCGGTCACACTAACAAAACCGAAAACATCATCTCCATAAATCGGACTACAGCAGCGTGCCAGCTTGAAGTCCAGTCCTTTCAGATCCTGATCAATTACCAGTACATCCTCTTTCGAACGGGTGATTTCATCGTTCTGTGTCTGTTGCAGATTATATCCCTCGGCACTGCGATATGTGATGTCGTCATGCGTATCACTTTCCCTCCTCTGTTGTTCCAGATATTTATCGATGATTTCATTCACATCCAGTGTTTCATCTGCGATGCTTTGATAAAAGTCTGTCACTGTCTTGAAGCCGAGACGTTTGATCAGGCGCATCATTACGGCTTCATCATATTCTATTTTCCGGTTCTTGAATTTACGCTCTATCGTTTCTTTGGCAAAGGCATGTTGGCGGGCAACCATCTCCTTCAATGCCTGGCGTATCTTGGTACGTGCCTTGGAGCTGGTTACAATATTCAGCCAATCCTGTTTGGGTGTCTGTGTATTCGAGGTCATAATTTCCACTTGATCACCACTATTCAGCACTTGCCGCAATTGGGCATTCTTGCCGTTTACTTTCGCACCGATACACTTACATCCTAATTTGCTATGGATGTGGAAAGCAAAATCCAGCACCGTGGCTCCCTTACCTAACTTAAACAGATCGCCTTTCGGAGTGAATACGAAAACCTCATCCTCGTATAAATCCAGTTTGAACTGGTCCATAGCTTCCAGCCCGTTACTATCCGAGTTTTCTAATGCTTCACGGACAGTAGTCAGCCATTCATCCAATCCTGTTTCTCCCTTTACACCTTTGTAACGCCAGTGAGCAGCGAGCCCCCGTTCGGCGATATCGTCCATACGTTCGGTACGTATCTGTACTTCCACCCATTTGCTTTCGGGACCCATTACAGTAATGTGTAATGACTCGTAACCGTTACTTTTTGGTACAGATAGCCAGTCACGCAAGCGCTTCGGGTTAGGTTGGTACATATCTGTTACAATGGAATATGCTTGCCAGCACTCCTGCTTTTCTTTATCTACAGGCGAATCCAGGATAATACGGATGGCAAACAAGTCATATACCCCTTCGAACGGACATTTCTGCTTCTTCATCTTCTGATAGATGGAGTGAATGGATTTTGTACGCCCTTTGATGTGGAAATGCAATCCGGCTTCTTCCAGTTTCTTCTGCATCGGAGCGATGAAGGCGGCAATATACTTGTCACGGGACGCTTTTGTCTCGTTCAGCTTATCCTTGATATGATAGTAAACCTCTTTCTCCGTATATTTCAGCGAAAGGTCTTCCAGTTCCGATTTCAGCTTATATAAACCCAGTTTGTGGGCGAGGGGAGCGTACAGGTAGGCCGCTTCATTTGCCACTTGCCGACGGGCTTCGTCATTTTTACTGTCTTTGATTTGCCGCATGATGTTCACACGGTCGGCAATCATTATCAGGATCACACGCATATCTTCCGCAAAAGAAAGCAACAGGTTGCGGAAGTTTTCCGATTCGATAGTCGGGCTTTTGGAGTAAAGCTCATTGACACGGATAAGCCCGCGGATGATACCTGCCACGTCTTCACCGAAAGCGGCTTGCACTTCTTCGGGGGTACAAGCTCCGTTTCTCACGCTTTCGTGCAGCATGATGCCCAGAATAGACGCCCGTTTCATTCCGATTTCTTCGGCCACGATAACGGCAGTCTGCATATCTTTAACCAGTGGATTCAGTCCGAAAGTGTCACGCTGAACGCGGTTATCCTTTATAGAGTTGATAAGATGTGTTTTCAGTTTTCTACAGTCACCTTTCTGTAATGTCTCACCGGTCAACTGCAATAATTTTCTGTAGAGAGAGAAGAGCAATTCCTTCTCTTCAGTAGTGAAAAATTCATCTCTTTCCATAATTGTCCATTTTTGTTGCCCAAAGGTAGTTTTTTTCTTCCTTTCTATTATAAGGCTTGTGCTTTTTTTGTATTTTTGGCAATCAATTAATAAAAAATAGATAGTATGATAACACCGCAAGACAAAGAGTTGCTTAGGCAAAAAGGTATTTCAGAAGAGCAGATAGCTGAACAGCTGACCTGTTTTGAGAAAGGTTTCCCGTACTTAAAGCTGGCTGCTGCCGCTTCATTGGAAAAAGGTATTCTGGCACCTGCAGCAGAAGAGCAGAAGCTCTATCTCGATGCATGGGATGCATATACGCGGACAGATAAAGTAGTAGTGAAGTTTGTTCCTGCTTCAGGTGCGGCAAGCCGTATGTTCAAGAATTTATTCGAATTTCTTGGGGCTGATTATGATGTGCCCGAAACTAAATTCGAAAAAACATTCTTTGAGCAGATTGAAAAGTTTGCTTTCTATAATGACTTGAATGCCGCCTGTGAGAAAGCATTCGAGAAGAACATTCCTGCATTGATGGCTGAGGGTGATTATAAAGCTGTAGTGGCTGCATTGCTTGAGGCGGCAGGACTGAATTATGGTGCGCTTCCGAAAGGTTTGTTGAAATTCCACAGATATGAAGATGGAAGCCGTACTCCATTGGAAGAACATCTTGTGGAAGGTGCTCTCTATGCTGCTAACAAGAATGGAAAAGTCAATGTGCATTTTACCGTTTCTCCTGAACATCGCCGCTTGTTCGAAAACCTGGTGGCAGACAAAGCAGCTGTCTATGCCAAGAAATACGGTGTAGATTACAATGTAACTTTTTCTGAACAAAAGCCCTGTACGGACACTATTGCTGCCGATATGAATAATCAGCCTTTCCGTGATAATGGCAAGTTGTTGTTCCGTCCGGGTGGTCATGGTGCGCTGATCGAGAATCTGAATGATCTTGATGCAGATATTATCTTTATCAAGAATATCGACAATGTAGTGCCTGATAAACTGAAAGGTGACACCGTGTTGTATAAGAAGTTGATTGCCGGAGTATTAGTGGCGCTGCAACAAAAAGCATTTGCTTATTTGGAACTTTTGGATAGCGGCAGATATACTCACGAACAAGTGCTTGAAATTCTGCAATTCCTGCAAAAGAAATTGTTCTGTAAAAATCCTGAGACCAAGAATCTGGAAGATGCTGAACTCGTACTTTATCTGAAAGAGAAACTGAATCGTCCGATGCGTGTATGCGGTATGGTGAAAAATGTAGGAGAGCCGGGTGGCGGTCCGTTCCTGGCATATAATAGTGACGGTACTATTTCCCTGCAAATTCTTGAAAGTTCTCAAATTGATATGGACGATCCGGAGAAAAAAGAGATGTTCGAAAAGGGTACGCACTTTAATCCTGTAGATTTGGTTTGTGCTGTGCGCGATTATAAGGGTCATAAGTTTGATCTTGTTAATTTCGTAGATAAGGCTACCGGTTTCATCTCTTATAAATCGAAGAATGGCAAGGATCTTAAAGCACTTGAACTTCCCGGTCTGTGGAACGGTGCCATGAGCGATTGGAATACGGTGTTTGTAGAAGTTTCTCTGAGTACGTTCAATCCGGTAAAGACGGTGAATGATTTGCTGAGAGAACAACATCAATAAATGATATTTCAATAAAAAGAAAAGTGCCATAGTTTTATTATAATAGCCGGAATGATTTATTTGAGATCATTCCGGCTTTTTACTTTTTGTAGGTCAATAACAAAGGCCTGGCATTAGAATTCTACGGTAATTCCAATCGACGGTAATATCGTTCCACTTTCCTGTTTCAGATATTTCATCTTATATCTTTGTTCTCCTACAGGCGCAGACGGGTTTTCAATAACTCCTGTACTCATAATCACATCCTGCTGCTTCAACTTACTTCCTGTGATATTCTGCAAATCGAGATAAAAACCTACCATGCAGCGATGAAAATAGAAAGATTTATCTACACGAATATCAAGTTGGGCGAAATTGGGTAGACGCTCCGTATTGTACTTTGAGTAATCATAATACGGACGCCCCTGTGCATTCCAAGCTTCAACCAGTGAGGATTTTTCTTCATCGTAAGGAGTGTAAGGAGCACCACCTATATAACTTAGCTTTCCTCCGATACTCCAACGGCGTGGTAAATTGTACGTACCACTTACATTAAGAATGAAACGGTTGTCCCAAGCAGAAGCGATGCTGTTATATTCACTGCGGAAGACAGTAAGGGAAGATACAAAGTTGAAGCGCTCCGGTATCTGCCAACGCAACATGGTTTCTACACCATAAGCACGCCCTCGTGCGGTCGGTATCAATGCCTCATTACCTACTGTGCCGTAATCGTCTCCCTTACATGCCAGAGCGATGTCGTCACGGAGAGAAAGAGGCATACGGCTGTAACGCTTAAAGAAACCTTCTGCCGAAATCATCAACCTATCCTGTAAATGCCAATCAAGTCCGAGGCTGGTTTCCATCACTTGCATATACTTTAAATTCTTATTTGCATAAAGACCGTCGTTGTCCTTGAAACCTAATGCTGTATAAGGTGGTAGCTGGTAATATAGACCTGCATTTCCGCTTAATGTCCATTGCTGGGTTAGTTCGTAAGATAAGGAGAGGCGGGGAGAGAGCTGTTTCCATAATTCTTTCATCTCCTTATTGTAGTTATTACCATCTGTACGAATGCCTGCGGATGCGGAAAAACGTTTATTGGCGGTGGTATAATCTGTTGAGAAGAAACCACCCCAACTGAATATGTTCAAATCCGTCCGGTAATCAGAGAGTGTAGAGGTTATACCGAATATTCGCTGATTCGTTTGATTCGTATAGTTGGAATAATTCATTTCTGCACCTTCCTTCAATGTCCATTGCCCTAATCTCGTTTGGTTTTCAAAGCGCAGGGTGGTCTTTTGCTCTACTGAACGAAGCCGGAGTGTCAGATTGTCTTCGGAAGATTCATCATTATTCAGATATTTTATATTACGATTGTTCAGGTAGTTATGGCTTAAGGTGACCGATTGTACATGTTTCCCTGCATAATGGCGGTATGAAGCTCCCACTGTGAATGTCTCTTGGTGAATGGTAGGCAGATAACTTAATATGTATTCCGCGTCTTCTCCTTTCTCGTCTGTATTCAGTTTCATCTTATCAATGCCGACTAAGCCAAGTAGGATCAGTTCATCATGTGCTGATAGTCTGGTCTTCAATTTGAATTGACCGTCAATGAAGTTTGGCAGAAAAGGAAGTCCTAAAGCCTTGAACAGTAGTTGCAGATAAGATTGCCGTATAGAAAACAGATAGGTTGTCTTATCGCTCAAATGTCCGTTACCACTGAAAGAAACTTCGGATGCTCCCAGGGTTGCCTTAAATGTCTGTTTGTCCGGGTTACCATCGCGCAGACGAAAATCTAATACTGAACTCATGGCTCCGGAACGATTGGCCGGAAATGCTCCGGTGTAGAAACTGATTTCCCGTATCAAATCTGCATTGACTATACTGACCGGGCCACCCGATGCTCCCTGTGTGGCAAAGTGGTTGATATTAGGTATTTCTATTCCATCCATATAGAAGCGATTCTCGGAAGGTGATCCGCCTCGTACTATCAAGTCGTTTCTATAACCGATGGGAGAGAAAGAGACACCCGGATAGGCTCGCACGATGCGTGAGATATCGCGGTTTCCTCCCCGGACTTTTTTCTATCTCCTGCAAGCCGATAATCCTCATACTTACCGGACTTTCCACTGTTTTCCGGAAAGGAGAGGGGGTGACCACTATTGCTGATAGCATATTTTCATCTTCCTCTATCTCTATCTCGATGAAAGGCGTAGAGGCGGAAACCAAATACTCGGAGGTCACTGCGCTTTTATAACCTATCAGTGTTGCTTCGAAGCGATAAATGCCAGGGGGTATCTGCTCTATACGAAATATGCCTAGAGAATCTGTCGATGCTCCTTTACCGGGAATACCTGCAACCACAACGTTGGCATAAGCCACCGGTTGGCGTGATTGTTTATCAATAACTTTTCCGCGTACGGAGTAGTTGACCGCAGCAGCGTAGATACAAACATTGCACAGTAGCAGTGAAAGTGTCAGTAGAATATGTTTGCTCGTTATCATATATGCAAATATAGATATTATTGATATATAATAAGTGAAACAGGGACATAAAAAAACTGTTCGGAAATCATCCCGAACAGTTTTCATTTCTTTGTTAAGTTGTAAGATTAATATCTTCCACCGCGATCTCCGCCGCCATAGCCACCGCCACGATTGCCGCCGCCGTAGCCACCGCCACGATTGCCGCCGCCATAGCCACCACCACGGTTGCCACCGCCGCCATAGCCACCACCACGGTTACCACCTGCAGGTCTTTCTGTTCTGGGGCGAGCTACGCTAATAGCGATGTTCTTGCCTTCGAATTCTGTTTCGTTAAGAGCGTCAATAGCCTTCTGACCTTCTTCATCATTCGGCATTTCTACGAAGCCGAAACCGCGTGAACGTCCCGTCTCTCTGTCGTTAATAATGTAGGCTGAAGTTACTTCGCCATACTGTGAAAATAATTCCTGTAAGCTGTCACTGTTTGTGTTCCAGCTTAGGTTTGCAACATAAATGTTCATTTCTTTTTGTAAGTTAAAATTGTTATTTATTAATGATTGAGATCCGCACGGCGTTCATACCTCGCGTACCACGTTCAATTTCAAATGTTACGTTATCCCCTTCGGTTATCCCTTCGGGAGCGGAAGTAACGTGGAAAAAATATTTCTCACCACTTCCTAAATCTTTAATAAAACCATAACCTCTGGACACATTAAAATGTTCAATACGTCCGTTTAATGGCAGAACTTCTTCTGCTTCGCCTTTTTTCGGAATTGATATTTCTATTTCAGAAGCATCTATTTCTTCTTTAGGCTTTACACCTTCTGGTGTGGAGTGAAGAATACCGTTTTCGTCCACATAAGCCAGCATCTCTTCGAAGCTACGGCTACCGCTGCTCAAGCGTTCTTCTTTTCTCTTTTGTTTTTCTTCTCGCTTACTCTGTTTCGCTTTTTCTCTGTCTCTTTTACTTGATGTTACTCTTTTTACTGCCATTCTTTAATTATTATATATTATGCAGTTTATATACTGCACTTAGTTTTTCGGACTAATGGCTGCACCTAATCCGTTCAGGATTCATACAACAATTTAATCTTGTGATGAACAAAGGAGCTGATTATGAGGTCATTTTGGGATGGAATAATTTGCGGAATACCGCAAAAGCAAACATGCACAAAGAAGATTTCAGAATAAACCCTATTGTTTATGCTACAAAGATACAGATAAAAATGAGCTATCCATTCGTTTTTTAAATTATTTAAAGCGGTAGCTACTTATTTTTTTATGTACATTTGTGCTTCTTAATATAAACACATAGCAAAAATGAAGAAGATTTTATTGTTAGGTTCCGGTGAACTGGGCAAAGAGTTTGTGATTTCTGCCCAACGAAAAGGTCAATATATTATTGCCTGTGATTCATATGCCGGAGCACCTGCCATGCAGGTGGCTGATGAATATGAGGTATTTAGCATGCTTGACGGTGATGCATTGGAACGTGTAGTACGCAAACACCAGCCGGATATCATTGTTCCGGAAATCGAGGCCATCCGTACAGAACGTCTTTATGATTTTGAGAAGGAAGGTATTCAGGTGGTACCCAGTGCCCGTGCCGTAAACTTTACCATGAACCGCAAGGCTATTCGTGATTTGGCCGCACAGGAGTTGGGACTGAAAACTGCTAAATATTTTTATGCAAAAACTCTGGATGAGTTGAAAGCTGCTTCTGAAAAGATCGGTTTTCCTTGCGTAGTGAAGCCGCTGATGTCTTCTTCGGGCAAGGGGCAGTCTCTTGTGAAGAGTGCGGATGAATTGGAACATGCCTGGGAATATGGCTGCAATGGTAGCCGTGGTGATATAAAAGAATTGATTATTGAAGAATTTATCAAGTTTGATAGTGAGATAACATTGCTTACGGTGACACAAAAGAATGGGCCTACCTTGTTTTGTCCGCCCATCGGACATGTGCAGAAAGGGGGAGATTATCGTGAAAGTTTTCAGCCGGCGCACATTGATCCGGCTCATTTGAAGGAAGCGCAGGAAATGGCTGAGAAAGTGACACGGGCTCTGACCGGTGCCGGCCTGTGGGGAGTTGAATTTTTCTTGAGTCATGAAAATGGAGTTTATTTCTCGGAACTTTCTCCGCGTCCGCATGATACGGGTATGGTGACATTGGCAGGAACACAAAATTTGAATGAATTTGAACTTCATTTACGTGCTGTACTAGGTTTGCCTATTCCAAACATTAAGCAAGAGCGTATTGGTGCCAGTGCTGTGATTCTTTCAACTATTGCCAGCCAGGAGCGTCCTGATTATCGCGGTATTGAAGAGGTGACGAAAGAAGAAGACACTTATCTCCGCATTTTCGGTAAGCCGACGACGCGCGTCAATCGGCGTATGGGCGTGGTGTTATGCTATGCACCATTAAAGTCAGATCTGGATGCATTGAGAGATAAGGCTAAGCGAATTGCAGAAAAGGTTGAAGTGCATTAAGGCTTACTTATTAGATAAAAGAAAAGCAGTTGTCACAGATTGAGTGGCAGCTGCTTTTTTATTTCGCAACTACTATTTCAACATCATATCCGATAAAAAGCCCGCTTTCAATTACCCCGGTAATTGCCTTCAGGTTTTGTTCCAAAGAAGGGTCAACATAACTGAAGCGGGTATCAAAAATAAAGTTGCCGTTTTCGGTGAGAACAGGTCCGTCTTTTCCACCGGCAAGACGCAATTTCACGTCAGAAGCTCCTAACCGTTGCATTTCGCTTTCTACAAAAGTTAATGCACCTGGAAACACTTCTACAGGTATTGGAAAATGACTTCCCAAATGATCTACCAGTTTTGTATCATCAATGATAATGAAGCTCTTACTACTGCTTTTTATCAGAAGTTTTTCTTTGAACATGGCTCCACCACGTCCCTTAATCAGACTTTTCTCCGGATCTACTTCATCAGCACCATCAAAAACCCAGTCTGGACGCTTATTCCAAAGGGTCGTTTGTGGTATACCCAATTGTATGCAGGTCATAGAAATTTCTGCAGAGGCAGGGATGACTTCTATGTGTAGAGATTCTTTGCGAATACGTTCCGCTAATGCGAATAGCGTCAGGTAAACGGTAGAACCGGAGCCGGCTCCGATCACATCACCATCCTTCGCCATTGCAGCAATTTCCTGTGCTACGATTTCTTTGCCCTCACGATTAATGATCGCATTCGACCATTGCAAATGATTTATCAGTTGATTATCCCATTTCATTGTCAGAGGTTGCTAATCGTTATTATCTTCTTCGTCGTCAGTCAGGTTGTTCAGTTCTACTTCAAGTTCAACCAACTCTTGTTCCCAAATTTCTCTGATGTTTGCCGGCGTATTTTGGGGAGCTTCCTTAATACGTTTTTGAGCTAATGATACTTCATGCTCCAGCTGTGAACGTCTACTCATAAGTCTTGCTATTTATAGTTGTTTTTATAGATAACATTCTGTTTTGCTCAATTGTTCTTATATTTGGTAAGAATTTTGTATTACCCGAATAACTCGGGATAGATTTCTCCATCACCACCGGATACATCGAGGCTCTGTAGTAGTTTACCGTCAGGAGCATAGAAAAGCTGAATTTCTCTGTCAGAGTTATACTCTTCTATATCGATGATTACTACAGCAGGCATTTTTGGGAAGGTAATTATCTTTATATATCTGATTTGTATAGGAGGGGTCTCTGTCTGCATAAATGCTTTAGCTACGGGAGCAGGGACATCTTCCAGACTTTCGACGTTTGTCTCCGTCATTATCCATTGGGCATTGTTTCCGAACCAGGCGTTCATTTCGTGGCTATCTGAAACGAATTCGGCAATGTGGTAATCACTTTTATGCATCCATTCCACGGTCGTCACTTTAGGATACATCTTTTTGAAAGTTTCCTGTACTTTTTCCGGAGTATTTTCTGCGCATACGGAAGCAGATATCAGCAACAACAAGCCTGCCAATAAACTGAAATTAAACTTTTTCATAATCAAGGTCTGTTTTTAGTTGCTATTAGAAACAACCCTGAGAGACTTTTGTTTATTGCATTTTTGAGCAAAAACAGAGTTGTTTTCATCTCTTGAAAATAATTATTGAGTCTGCGATATTTTGTATTATTTAATTCACTACTTTCGGGCACTTTTTTAAAAAGACGAAATGAACAATGTATTGATCCTTGTAGACAGCTTGGATGATTGGAAACCATATTCCAAAACAAACAGCATTTTAACAGTATCTGACTACCTGAAGTATAAATCACCGGGAAAGGATCGTAAATTAGTAATCAACCTGAGTAATGATTATAGCTATAACTCCGAAGGCTATTATTGCTCGTTATTAGCCCAGACGAGGGGGCATAAAGTTATTCCCGGAGTAGATATAATTAATAAGGTGGAAGCTGGTGCAGGTATCCGTATGGATAGCAGTCTTCAAAAGCTTTGTTATCAATGGATTCAGAAAAATGAAATAACCGATGATCTTTGGTCTCTGAATGTATACTTTGGCACTTGCAAAGAGAAAGGATTGGAGCGTATAGCCCGTTTTATTTTTGAGAATTATCCGGCTCCTTTATTGCGGGTTACATTAAATACACGACATAAGAATCAGATAGAAAATATTCAGTTTTTACCTTTGAGCTCATTGAATAATGAGGAAGAGGATTATTTCGCTAATGCTCTGGATTTGTTTAACAGAAAAGTGTGGCGCAATCCTCAGGCTTCGAAATCGGCAAGATACAACCTGGCTATACTGTATGATCCGGATGAGAAATTTCCGCCAAGCGATAAAAAGGCACTTCACAAGCTACTTGAACTGGCTAAGAAGATGGATATTCATGCCGAATTGCTAACTGAAGAAGATGCCACACGACTGATGGAGTTTGATGCCTTATTTATTCGTACCACTACTTCGTTAAACCATTACACGTTCCGGCTTTCACAATTGGCCACACAAAATGGGTTGGCTGTTATAGATGATCCTCAATCTATTATCCGCTGTACCAATAAGGTTTATCTGAAAGAATTGTTTGAGAAGGAAAAGATTCCGGCACCGCTTTCCATGTTACTATTCAAATCGAATGTCAACTCTTATGAGGAGATTACGGAACAACTTGGTAGTCCTTTTATCCTGAAAATCCCAGATGGTTCTTTCTCTATCGGTATGAAGAAAGTCAATAATGAGATCGAGTTGGATGAAGCGTTGAAAGTATTGTTTGATAAGTCGTCTATACTGCTGGCTCAGGAATTCACTCCAACAGATTTTGACTGGCGTATCGGCATTCTGAATGGAGAACCTCTCTATGCGTGTAAGTATTATATGGCTAAAGGACATTGGCAAATCTATTGCCATTATGCTTCCGGACGGAGCCGCTGCGGGCTGGTGGAGACTATTCCTATTTATCAAGTGCCGCGTAAGGTATTGGATACAGCGCTGCGTGCGGCTTCTTTTATTGGGAAAGGCCTGTATGGAGTAGATTTGAAAATGGTAAATGACCGTGCTATTGTTATTGAGATAAATGATAATCCCAGCATTGACCATGGGTTAGAAGATGCCATTCTGGGAGACGAACTCTACTATCGGTTGCTGAATAACTTTTGGCGTATGTTGGATGTAAAACGTTTCTAATTCGTATGGAACAGCGATTTATACTTCGTTTGGCTGAAATTGATGATATTCCGTCAATTATGGAGATAGAACAAATTTGTTTTGATAAAGATAGTTTTTCAAAACGTCAGTTTGTTTATCTTATTTCTCAAGCAAAAGGATACTTTTGTGTAGCAGAATATCAGCAAAGGGTGGGGGGCTATTTTAGTGTGTTGATAAATCAACGTGCTTGTAGTCTACGTATCTATTCGATAGCTGTTCATCCTGATTTTCGTGGCAAAAAAGTGGGGCAATTACTAATAGATCAGATAGCTGCTATTGCCCAAAAACAAGGCTTAAAGAGAATTACTTTGGAGGTGAATGTTTCTAATTCCCCGGCTATTCATTTATATGAAAAAAATGGTTTTAAATGTACTTCCATAAAAGAGAACTATTATCATAACGGGACTTCTGCATATTATATGCAGAGGCCCACTATAGTTGAATAGATATTCTTCTCTGGAAATCCGGTATCTTCTTAATTCCTGTTTAAAAATATAGTGTAATACTCTCTTTTCTTTGTCAAATTGTTAACAAGGTCGATAGAATTATTAAACCTTGTTGTAAAATGCCCTGTAAAGGCTCTGAAATTTGGAGAAATCAAGAAAAGCCGTACCTTTGCAATGTGTTTTTCATAGTATTAGATTTAAGGTTAACAAAAGATTGGCTGTCTGGGATAGATAGCCTTTTTTTATGTTTGCCCCGCATGGGGCGAACTGCTAATCTTCTCCAAGTAGATCGTAAGACGGTGCAAAGAACAGGGTCCCGGTAACTGCAGTACTAAAATCAAGCAAGCGGTCGGTGTTGCCTACAGGATTCCCGATAAACATACTTTCCAACATCTGGCGCGTAGTACTGAATGTACTTGCATATCCAATGAAATAAGTACCGTATTCTCCTTTTGAAGTATTGGCAAATGGCATATTGGCACGTACTATTTTTAAATCATCTCCAATATTTGTTACAGCATTATGTGCATTTGCAGGCTTTTCTTCATCCGACAATTCCACATCATTGAACTTTCTTCGTCCTATCACCTTTTCCTGCTCTTCTACCGGAAGCGCATTCCAAGCATTCATATCGTGAATATACTTCTGTACAAATACATAACTTCCACCCGCAAAATCCGGATCTTCTTCACCAACTACGGCAAAGTGATAAGGATCCTCGTCCACAGCTGGAGATTCTGTTCCATCTACGAAGCCAATGATTGCTTTACCATCCATATATCTGAAACCGTGAGTTTCATCAATAGCTTCGACAGCCCCCTTTAGTTTTTCATCGATGATAGAAGCAAATTCGTAACATAGCCCCATTTGCCGTGCCCGGATATGAAACAGTATATCACCGGGAGTGGATACAGCTGTATATTTACTTCCCCTTATTTCTTTGAAAGTTTCCAATTCTTTGGGTTTCCCCTTGCCAGGGAAAATACGATCCCATACATTAGCACTGAAACTTATCGTGCTACTGAACTGTGCATCGGGAAAGCGATTACGCATACTACGTATCAACGCTGAGAAATTGGCACATACATCTTTTACTTTGTCGACGGCATCAGGAGATTGATTTAATCCGTAAACGATGAAAATGGCATTTTCACCTTGTCTTTCGGTTACATCCTGTGGGGTGTTTCCTGCGAATGGATTTTGATGTGGATTCATACTTTTTCCTTTCATTAAATTTATACTTCAAAATATAACTTACCAAATGACGTTTTGTTCACACAAAAATAGTGGAATTCCTTCTTAGTATCTGTTGATGAATGTTTAAGCAACGTTAAATGGATGTCGCTTTTTTGTTCTTATTGTAGTAATAATAGTTCAAAAGGGTATAATTTATAGAAAAAACGTTTTCATAGAGTACAACTTGAAAGTTTTTGTGTTTACATTTGCAAGGTTGCTTATGTAACTATTCCGTAAAAATTAAGATTTGAAGCTTTGAACAAAAACTATTCAATAGGTGTTAAGCTCATAGCAGCGGAATGACAAGAACGCGACTTGTAGAGTTTAGAAAAAGAGAAATTATATAAAAAGATTGCTTATGTCACAAATTATCGGACATATCTCTCAGGTCATCGGACCGGTAGTAGACGTCTATTTTGAAGGTACGGATGCCGAACTGATGCTTCCAAGTATCCACGACGCACTGGAGATAAAAAGATCAAACGGAAAAACATTAATCGTAGAAGTGCAGCAACACATTGGCGAAAATACAGTGAGAACTGTAGCAATGGATAGTACGGACGGTTTACAAAGAGGTATGAAAGTGTATCCCACAGGTGGTCCTATTACCATGCCGGTGGGCGACCAGATTAAAGGTCGGTTGATGAATGTAGTGGGTGATTCCATTGATGGTATGAAAGAGTTAGACCGTGCCGGTGCTTATCCCATCCACCGTGATCCTCCTAAGTTTGAAGATTTGACTACCGTACAAGAGGTGCTCTATACAGGTATCAAGGTTATCGACTTGCTGGAACCTTACAGTAAGGGTGGTAAGATTGGCTTGTTCGGTGGTGCTGGTGTAGGTAAAACAGTGCTTATTCAGGAACTCATTAATAACATTGCTAAGAAACAACATGGTTTTTCTGTGTTTGCAGGAGTAGGAGAGCGTACCCGTGAAGGTAACGACTTGCTGCGTGAAATGATTGAATCCGGTGTTATCCGTTATGGTGAAGAGTTCAAGAAAAGTATGGAAGAAGGAAACTGGGATTTATCTAAGGTAGATTACAGTGAAGTGGAAAAATCACAGGTATCCTTGATATTCGGCCAGATGAACGAACCTCCCGGTGCGCGTCAATCAGTAGCATTGTCCGGGCTGACGGTAGCAGAATCTTTCCGTGACCAAGGTGCTGAAACTGGTGGTTCACGTGATATCCTGTTCTTTATCGATAATATTTTCCGTTTCACACAAGCAGGTTCCGAAGTATCCGCTTTGTTGGGACGTATGCCTTCGGCTGTAGGTTACCAACCGACGCTGGCTACTGAAATGGGTGCTATGCAGGAACGTATTACTTCTACCCGAAATGGATCTATCACCTCTGTACAGGCTGTATATGTGCCTGCCGATGACTTGACTGACCCGGCACCTGCTACTACATTTACACACCTGGATGCCACGACGGTATTGAGTCGTAAAATTACTGAGTTAGGTATTTATCCTGCCGTTGATCCGCTGGAATCTACTTCACGTATCCTCGACCCGCATGTTGTGGGAGAAGAGCATTATGAAGTGGCGCAACGGGTGAAACAAATTCTGCAACGTAACAAGGAATTACAGGATATTATTTCTATCCTTGGTATGGAAGAACTTTCGGATGCAGACCGTACATTGGTGAATCGTGCACGTCGCGTGCAACGTTTCTTATCTCAGCCTTTTGCCGTTGCCGAACAATTTACAGGTGTACCGGGAACGATGGTGCCCATAGAAGACACTATCAAAGGCTTTAAGATGATTCTGGATGGTGAGGTGGACTATCTACCCGAACCTGCTTTCTTGAATGTCGGTACGATTGAAGAAGCGATAGAGAAAGGTAAGAAATTGCTGGATCAGGTAAATAATTAAAAAATAAAAGAAGGAAAGAGGCTATGAAGAAGTTGTATTTGAACATAGTGTCTCCTGAAAAGGAAATTTATAATGGAGAAGTGGAAAGTGTAACGCTACCTGGCACAATAGGAACGTTTACCATCCTTCCGCAACATGCACCCATTGTGTCTTCGCTTCGTGAAGGTAAGGTGATGTATGTACCGACAGAAGGAGAAGAACAGACTCTTGACATAGAGGGTGGTTTCATTGAGTTAAGTGGTGGAGTGGTTTCTGCCTGCGTAGACTGACAATAGTCTTTTCATCCTTAATTCTTTTATTCTTAATTTTGAATAATACTATGAGTATCAGCTTGACAAAGCGCAATTTTTTATACCAGATCACCCTGTTGACATTAATAGCAGGATGGGTAGGCGCAGGGATTTTACATTATTTATTGCCTGGACATTATTTTGGAGGATATCCTTTCATTCCGGTATATTTCTTCTTGTTCGGGCTTTTTGAAATATCTATGTTTGATGCTTGCCGTAAGCATGCCCCGCAAAAGATGTTGCTGCTTTACATGGCGATGAAGGTGATGAAGATGTTGCTCTCTGTGATACTCTTGGTAGTGTACTGCTTTGCAGTGCGGGAAGAAGCTAAGTTATTCCTGCTGACATTCATCCTTTACTATATAGTCTATCTGATATATGAGACTTGGTTCTTTTTTACTTATGAAGTAGGAAAGAAACAGAAAAAAGAAAAGAAAAATGAAACAAATGCGTAATCTATTGACCGGAATATTCCTGATGCTGGGAATGCTGCTTACTACCCTGCCTGTTGTGGCACAGGGGATTGAAGCGGAACTTGACAGCGTAGCCAAACGGGATGATGTCACCTCTACCGAACAGAAAGAAAACACGGTGGATGTGAAAGAGATCGTCTTCGGTCACATTGGCGATGCTTACGAGTGGCATATTACCACATGGGGAAAAACGCACGTCACTATCCCATTACCTATTATTGTATATAGCTCGCAGACTGGTTGGCACGCTTTCCTCTCTTCACGGTTGGAAGAAAATGAAGGATCTTATGAAGGATTCTTCATAGCTCCGGCAGGTAGCAGGTACGAAGGTAAGTTGGTTGAGCATGATGCAACCGGAAACGAAATACGTCCCTGGGATATTTCTATCACAAAAGTGACACTGTCACTGTTGATTAACAGTGTATTGCTACTTGTCATTATTCTGGCCGTTGCCCAGTGGTATCGTAAACATCCGCAAGGTAGTGCGGCTCCGGGCGGCTTCATCGGATTTATGGAGATGTTTATCATGATGGTGAACGACGATATCATTAAGAGTTGTGTAGGGCCGAAGTATCGGAAGTTTGCTCCTTACCTGCTGACAGCGTTCTTCTTCATCTTTATAAATAATATCATGGGGTTGATTCCCATTTTCCCGGGTGGAGCTAATGTGACGGGTAATATTGCTATTACGATGGTTCTGGCACTTTTTACATTTGTTGCCGTCAATCTGTTCGGAACGAAAACCTATTGGAAAGATATTTTTTGGCCGGATGTGCCTTGGTGGTTGAAGGTTCCTGTACCGATGATGCCTTTTATTGAATTCTTCGGTATCTTCACCAAACCATTTGCCTTAATGATTCGTCTTTTTGCCAATATGCTGGCCGGACACATGGCAATGTTGGTGTTAACATGTCTGATCTTTATTTCCGCCAGTATGGGACCTGCGCTTAATGGTACGCTTACCGTGGCATCTGTGCTGTTCAATATCTTTATGAATGCATTGGAACTATTGGTGGCATTTATCCAGGCGTACGTATTCACTATGTTGTCTGCCGTATTTATCGGACTGGCTCAGGAGGAGCATAAAGAAGTAAAAGTGAAAGAAAACAACAATTAATAATAAACCATTTAAAAACAAAAGATTATGTTACTATCTGTATTATTGCAAGCTACTGCGGCTGCAGCCGGAATTAGTAAATTAGGTGCAGCAATCGGCGCCGGACTTGCCGTTATTGGCGCAGGTTTGGGTATTGGTAAAATTGGTGGTTCAGCTATGGAGGCTATTGCCCGTCAGCCGGAAGCATCGGGAGACATTCGTATGAACATGATTATCGCTGCTGCATTGATTGAAGGTGTTGCTCTGTTGGCAGTAGTTGTGTGTCTGTTAGTGTTCTTCTTATAATAGGCCTATACTTGCTTTTAATTTATAATTATTAATTTATAATTAAGATTATGTCATTGTTATTACCCGATAGTGGTCTGCTGTTCTGGATGCTTTTGTCGTTCGGTGTGGTGTTTGTGGTGTTGGCGAAGTATGGCTTTCCTGTCATTACTAAGATGGTAGAAGGCCGTAGAACCTACATAGACCAATCGCTGGAAGTGGCAAAAGAAGCTAATGCGCAACTTCAAAGACTAAAAGCTGAGAGCGAAGCATTGGTTGCTGCTGCCAACAAGGAGCAAGGACGCATCCTGCGGGAGGCGATGCACGAGCGTGACAAGATTATCGTCGAAGCACGCAAGCAGGCGGAAGTCGCCGCGCAGAAAGAGCTGGACGATGTGAAGAAGCAGATACAGCAAGAAAAGGAAGAGGCGATACGCGATATCCGTCGCCAGGTTGCCGTGCTTTCTGTGGATATTGCGGAGAAAGTAATTCGTAAGAATCTGGATGAAGAGCACGAACAAATGGAGATGATAGACCGGATGCTGGACGAAGTGCTGGCAGCCTCAAGAAGCAATTAAGTAGCGATAAGCGATTAGTGATGAATGATTAGCGAAATGTTGGTCATGAGTCGCTAATCACTAATAATTAAAGGAAATGGATATAGGAATTGTTTCGATGCGATATGCCAAAGCGTTGATAGAATACGCAAAAGGTACGGGGGCTGAAGACCGCGTATACCATGAATTGCGTATGCTGGAACGAAGCTTCCGTAAGCATCCTGATTTACGGGAGGCGTTGGATAACCCTATTTTGAAGATCAAGGAGAAATTTGCTCTGATTTGTACTGCTGCCGTAGGCAATGGAGAGGTGAGCCGGGAATTTTCCCGCTTCATAACACTTGTGTTGAGAAACCGCCGGGAGTATTATTTGCAGTACATCTGCCTGACTTATCTTGATCTATACAGGAAATTGAAGCATATCGGCGTAGGAAAGCTGATTACGTCTGTACCTGTGAGCCGGGAAGTTTGGGAGCGCATTCGAAATAGTGCTTCTACTTTGCTACATGCACAGATGGAGTTACAAACTGAAGTTGATCCTTCGATTGAAGGGGGCTTTATATTTGATATCAACGATTTCCGGCTGGATGCCAGCATCGCCACGCAACTAAAGAGAGTGAAACAACAGTTCATTGATAAGAACAGAAGAATAGTGTGATTTACGATTGGACGATTTACGATTTACGATTAGAGTTACTCTACATTGTAAGTAGTGAATCGGACTTAATGATGGTAATCTCAATCGTAAATTGTAAATAACTAAATCGTAAATAGAAACATGTCTGAAAATATAAAAGTAAGCGAAGTCTCCGATATTCTCCGTCACCAGTTAGAGGGAATTGATACCCGCGTGCAGTTGGATGAGATCGGTACGGTGCTGCAAGTCAGTGACGGTGTGGCACGTATCTACGGACTGCGTAATGCTGAAGCAAACGAACTGTTGGAGTTTGACAACGGTATCAAGGCGATTGTGATGAATCTGGAAGAGGACAACGTAGGAGCTGTTTTGCTGGGTCCTACAGATAAAATCAAAGAAGGCTACGTCGTAAAGCGTACCAAGCGAATTGCTTCCATTATGGTGGGAGAGGGTATGCTGGGACGTGTTATCGATCCCTTGGGAGCACCACTGGATGGTAAGGGACTCATTGGTGGAGAGCTGTGCGAAATGCCTTTGGAACGTAAAGCACCGGGCGTTATCTTTCGTCAGCCTGTGAACCAGCCGTTACAGACTGGACTAAAAGCTGTGGATGCCATGATACCTATCGGTCGTGGACAGCGTGAGTTAATTATCGGTGACCGTCAGACGGGAAAGACAGCTATTGCCGTCGATACGATCATCAACCAGCGTGCCAATTATGAGGCAGGTGATCCTGTATATTGTATTTATGTGGCCATTGGGCAGAAAGGTTCTACTGTAGCTACTATTGTGAATACTTTGCGTGAGAATGGTGCGATGGATTATACAATTGTGGTTGCCGCTACGGCAGGTGATCCTGCGGCATTGCAGTATTATGCTCCGTTTGCAGGTGCTGCCATTGGTGAATATTTCCGTGATACCGGTCGTCATGCACTGGTGGTTTATGATGACCTTTCCAAGCAGGCGGTAGCTTATCGTGAGGTATCACTGATTTTGCGTCGTCCTTCAGGGCGTGAAGCCTATCCGGGTGATATCTTCTATCTGCATTCCCGTTTGCTGGAACGTGCAGCACGTATTATCAATCAGGAAGAAGTAGCACGTGAAATGAATGATTTGCCGGAAAGTCTGAAAGGCAAAGTAAAAGGTGGTGGTTCGCTGACTGCACTGCCTATTATAGAGACACAGGCAGGAGACGTATCTGCATACATCCCAACGAATGTGATTTCTATCACTGACGGACAGATTTTCCTTGATACGGACTTGTTTAACCAAGGTAACCGTCCGGCCATCAATGTAGGTATCTCTGTGAGTCGTGTAGGTGGTAATGCTCAGATTAAGGCGATGAAGAAAGTGGCCGGTACATTGAAGATAGACCAGGCACAGTATCGCGAGCTGGAAGCATTTACGAAGTTCAGCGGTGATATGGACCCCGTTACTGCACTGACCATTGATAAGGGACAAAAGAATACCCGTTTATTGGTTCAGCCGCAATACAGTCCGATGCCGGTAGAAAAGCAGATTGCCATTCTGTATTGTGGTACACATGGCTTACTGCGTAATGTTCCGTTGGATAAAGTAACAGATTTCGAAAAGAGTTTCCTTGAAGCGCTTGAAATGAACCACCGTACTGATGTGCTCGATGTACTGAAGAGTGGTGTCATTGACGATGATGTCTGCAAGAAGATAGAGGAAACAGCAGATCTGATGTCGAAACAATACTTGGAGTAGTGATTAACGTTGAGTGACAAGTGATAAGTGGCATGCGTTCATTTGCCACTTATCACTAATCATTAATCACTTACCACTAAAAAAAATGCTATGGGTTCTTTAAAAGAAGTAAAAAACAGAATAAACTCCGTCAAGAGTACGCGTCAGATAACATCGGCGATGAAGATGGTGGCATCCGCTAAGTTGCACAAGGCACAGACACGGATTGAGAATATGCTGCCTTACCAACAGAAACTGAATGAAATTCTGACTAACTTCTTGTCTACAGATGCCACGTTTGAGTCACCTTATACCGAGGTACGTTCCGTAACACGGGTGGCGATTGTGGTTTTCTCATCCAACAGTTCGCTGTGCGGAGCTTTCAACGCGAATGTGGTAAAAAAGCTTGGAGAAACGCTGGAAGAATATAAATCACTTGGTAAAGAGAATATTCTGATATATCCTGTAGGAAAGAAAGTAGAGCAGGCAGTGAAAAAGTTGGGCTATACATCGCAGGGAAGTTATCAAGGGATGGCGGATAAACCATCATATATGCAAGCGTATGAACTTGCTGCATTGTTGATGCAAGAGTTTATGGAAAAGCAAATCGACCGTGTGGAACTGATTTATCATCACTTTAAATCAATGGGTTCGCAGATATTGATGCGTGAAGAATATCTTCCTATTGATTTGAGTAAGGTGGCAGCAACAGCTGCAACAGAAGGATCGGGAAAACGTGGTTTCCAGAATGATTATATTGTAGAACCATCTGTCGGACAGCTGATTGCTGATTTATTGCCGAAGGTGTTGAGTCAGAAACTATTTACTGTGCTTCAGGATTCTAATGCTTCTGAACATGCTGCGCGTACACTTGCCATGCAGACTGCAACAGATAATGCGAATGAACTGATACAGGATTTGACGAAGCAATATAACAAAAGCAGACAACAGGCAATTACAAATGAATTGCTGGATATTATAGCAGGAAGTCTGAAGTGATAAAGCTAAAAGCTACGAGCTACAAGTTACGAGCGGCTGCGCTATGTTCCGAAAGCCGCTCGTAACTTGTAGCTCGTAGCTTGTCACTCTTATAGCTTTTTCTTTTTTTTTGCAAAAAGATGTGCCAATGGAGGCTTTAGCTCTTTTATTTGTGCTACCTTTACACCTCCAACCAACATTGATGAAATAATGGAACAGAATCCTGAATTGGCATTAGCGTGGCAATTTATAGAAAATACAGGTACACATCTCTTTCTGACCGGTAAAGCAGGGACCGGAAAAACTACATTCCTGCGGCGGTTGAAGTCCGAAAGTCCAAAGCGTATGGTTGTTCTTGCCCCAACAGGTATTGCAGCTATCAATGCAGGCGGCGTAACCATTCACTCTTTCTTTCAGTTACCTTTTGCCCCTTACGTACCTGATACCTCATTCAGTGCGGATGGCAAAGCACAATATCGTTTCCGTTTCGGAAAAGATAAACTCAACATCATGCGTAGTATAGACCTGCTGGTGATTGATGAAATCAGTATGGTGCGTGCTGATCTTCTGGATGCGATAGACGATGTGCTGAGACGTTTTCGTGATCGCAGTAAATCCTTCGGTGGTGTGCAATTGCTGATGATTGGCGATTTGCAGCAGCTTGCCCCAGTGATAAAAGATGAAGAGTGGCAGATGCTGAACAGCTACTATGATACTCCTTATTTCTTTTCCAGTCGTGCACTGAGACAGTCTGAATATTGTACGCTTGAATTGAAAACAGTGTATCGTCAGAGTGATACTCACTTTCTGGATATGCTGAACCGTATTCGGGAGAACCGTTGTGATAAAACTTTGCTGGATGAATTGAACCGTAGGTACATTCCGAATTTCAACCCTTCGAAGGAGGAAGGATATATCCAGTTGACTACCCATAACTATCAGGCGCAACGCATCAATGAACATGAACTAGCACAATTACCCGGTCGTTCCTTCACCTTTCGTGCCCAGATAGATGGAAAGTTTCCTGAATATTCTTATCCCACAGATGAAGTGCTTGAACTGAAACGTGGTGCCCAAGTCATGTTTGTGAAGAATGATTCATCCGGTGAGCACCGTTATTACAATGGTATGATCGGTGAAGTGGTCAATGTCTCAGCTTTGGGTATAGAAGTACGCAGTAAAGGAAGTGAGGATGCTTTTATGCTGCAAGAGGAAGAATGGACGAATGCAAAATACGTGTTGGATGAAGAGACTAAGGAAATCACCGAAGATATAGAAGGAGTCTTCAAACAATTCCCTCTGAAGCTGGCATGGGCTATTACTATCCATAAAAGTCAGGGATTGACATTTGAACGTGCAATAATCGATGCCAGTGCTTCTTTTGCACACGGACAGACTTATGTAGCATTAAGTCGTTGTAAAACATTGGAAGGGTTGGTATTGAGCGCTCCACTGTCGGCAAGAGCGGTCATCAGTGACAGTGCTGTAGATACTTTTACGGAAGATGCGCGTAGAAACGAACCTGATGAAACGCGTTATAGGAGATTGCAACAAGCATACTTTCTGGAATTGCTATCGGGATTGTTTGATTTCTTACCGTTAGAGTTGGCATTGAAGCGTTTTGTGAGATTGGTGGATGAACACTTGTATAAGCTCTACCCCAAACTATTGACTGAATATAAATCAGAAACGGAACGTTTTCATGAGAAGGTAACGAAAGTTGCCCAAAAGTTCAGCCTTCAATACACACGCCTGGTTGATGGTGCCGAAGATTATGCAACGGATAAAAGCTTGCAGGAACGTATTCATTTGGGGGCGGAATATTTTAAAGAACAGTTAGAACCTTTGGATGCTATCAGGAGTAGTACCATTGTGGAAACAGATAATAAAGAACTAAAGAAACAGTTGAAGACTGCCAGTGAGGAATTGGATGATCTACTTCTGTTAAAAGTTGACTTGTTGGAATTTGTTATCAGTAAAGGCTTTCATGTAGGAGAATATCTGAAACAAAAGGCGGTACTTTCCATTGACGATACGGCATCGACTAAAGGCAAAGGGGAAAAGCGTTCCGGTAATTCTACCGAAAGAAGAAAACGGAAAGGCGGAACCGAAGAAAGTGGAAATACCCTTGCACGGAAAAAAACGGCAGCAGTGGAAGTTCCTTCGGATATTCTGCATCCCGAATTATACAGGCGTCTGGTAGCATGGCGTAATGCGGAAGCGTCTCAATTAGGATTACCGGTATATACCGTAATCCAACAGAAAGCTATTTTAGGTATCACCAATTTATTACCGGAAGATAAATCCGCTCTTCTCCGAATCCCTTATTTTGGTAAAAAAGGAGTGGAAAAGTATGGGGATGAGTTGTTGGAGATGGTGCGGGTGTATAAGAAGGAGAGTGGGATTGCAGAAACGTTGTTTAGTGATTAGTGGCACTCACCACTAATCACTTATTTAAAGATTGAACATTAGTTTTATTCCTTCTTCCAGAGTATGTGGTTGGTATCCCAGTTCTCTGCGTGCTTTTTCAATGCTTAATCCGCTGAAACGGGGACGGGGAGTTGTTTCTCCCATTTGCTTGGTAGTGACTGGCAGAATTAATGAATAATCCAGATTCAAAGTATCTGCTACGCGATAAGCAATATCGGCTATAGTCAGACATTCCGAGCCACAGATGTGATAAATGCCATTATTGGGATGATTTATCAGTTTCTCTATTCCTTGAGAAACATCGCCTACATAGGTTGGCGTGCGCCACTGGTCGGAAACCACCCGTATTTCTTCATTATTTCTTAAACGATTGGCTACCAATTGCAGAATATTCCCGTGTTGCCCCGGCAAGGCGGCACCATAGACCACTACCACACGTGCGATGGCATAATTGCTACAGAGTTCAGCTACCCGTTTTTCACCTTTCAGTTTGGTTGCCCCATAATAGTTGACGGGGTCAGGAGTATCTTCTTCTGTATAAAGCTGCCCTGTATCTCCATTAAATACAAAGTCAGTAGATAGATGTATAAAGCGTGCAGCGGATGCTTCGCATCGGAATGCCAATTGTCCCACAGCATTGACATTGATACTGTCTGCCTCCTCACGGTGTGCTTCGCAATAATCAGGAACGGATAATGCGGACGTGTTGATCACTATATTCGGGCGTACTTCCCGGAACAATGCGCTTTGTTCCCCCATCTGGCAGATGTCTGCACTGATGAAACGATAATTCCCGGAATCGGGAGCAATGTCGTCATGCAGAGAACAACCTGTTACTATGTACTCGTCATTGCGTGACAAATCATTCAAGATCCGGCGTCCTGTGAAGCCATTGGCACCTATTACCAATACTTTTTTCTTCATATTCATATTATTTCAGTATATAATCCCTTGACTGTAGTCTTTTTTAGTAAGGTCCATTCCTTCCTTGTTGTACTTCGATTCTAATTCCGAATGATCCGTTTGCCGACTTCAGTTCGAAAGCGCCTTTGAAGTTATTCCGTTCCCACGGCAGGGCAGAAGGATTAGGGACTTTCCGTCCGTCCTTGTCATACTCTCCATAAGTATTGATGCGCATTCCATTCTTCAGCCGGAAACTTCCCATTTGCAGGTTTTGGGGAGATGATCCGAAACCTGTCAGTCCGAAAGGGTTCATACTGTATATGGTGGAGCTACCTAAATTGAATAAGTGTGAGTAGCCTTGTGAGTAGGTCACATTCGGGTCCAAGCGAAACAGAAAACTATAATCTTTGCTGGCATCGGGAATGTCTAAAGTCATTTTGGGCATTTGGGGAGCTGCCATTTTCATCAGGTTCATATCCAAAAGGAATCCATCAAAATTCTTTGTTGCCGGCATATTCATACTGCGAACACTGTCAGCGGGTACTTCATTCTGGGCATTTACCCTGAAAGAAAGAAGACAGAAAAGTATGATTAGTCCTATATATTTCATCACTTAATGATCTTTATTTAATGGCGAATATAAGAAATAAGTATGAATTATGGAAATATATAGCATTTATTAAAATAAAACTTGTATATTATATGCTGATATTTGAGTATTGTTGTTATCTTTGGAGCGTAAATAATTGAATTGGTTTTATAAGCAATCTATTTGTTCCTCTCTAACCGGTAAATGAACGGGCTGTATCTCGTGTGGAAATGCAGCCCGTTTTCTATTTCTTTTTTCTATTGAGATGAATCACCGGAGCAAGTATCGGTACTGTTTCCCACTTCATTTTCGAAGCATTGTACGCTCGTTCCACGCCTCCCTGTATTTCCAGATAATCATTGATTTTCACTTCCATGACTACACCGTAGTGGCTTTGTGGATACATCGGATTCATATATCCGTTCAGAGAGTTTTGTTTGCCAAAGCCTGAATATTGCCCGAAAAAGCGGATACGAAGGAAATTGTTGATGCGATAGGCGGCAGAAGCATCCAAGCCAATGTCGAATTGAGAACCATGCATGCGCGAAGGGATGGTGTACTTGGCGGTATACATGCCCCCTGTCAATTCCCAGCGTTCATTAGGGCGATATATAAAATCGGCGCCTGACTGGATAATTGTTCCCATAGTAGGGTAGGTATTGTAGGTGCTGAATGTGCTCAATATACTATTGGGGGAAAGCTGAAAAGCACCGTAATGCTCGTAATCCATCACGAAAGGATTGTAACTGCTGACCATCTTTCCCATTCTGATATCCATCCACGGAAAGTTGGGATAATAAGTCGGAAGAGTGATGTGTAAGTCCGTGCTATCCGTGCTGAGAGAAGTCTTTACCGACATATCCCGATTAGGAGCGGCAGTTGTTCCGGGTGGAGGAGACAACGGCTCTTTTCCCATTTCCGTGGGAAAACGATTCAATAATGTGCTGTCCTTTGTTTGCTCGTTTTGTGCAGCAACGCGAAAGGAAACAGTGAGAAGGAACAGAATGATGAATAGTTTTTTCATAAGTCGTTATGTGTTAACGGAAGTTTCAGTTGATGATAAGTTTGTATCCGATACCTCTGACATTGACAATGCGGATACGTTCGTCCTTGGAAAGTTTATGTCGTAATTTAGTGATGAACACGTGCAGGCTGCGCGAATTGAAGAAGCTGTCGTCCCCCCAAAGATCAAGCAGGATATTCTGGGTATTCACTACCTGATTACGGTTTTCGCACAGGCGTTTCAGAATTTCGGCCTCGCGGTGGGAGAGTTCCTGCTCTATTCCGGTATGGGACAATATCTGTGTGACAGAGTTGAAATGGTAATCGCCTATTTCGAAACAGGTCTCTTCTTTCTTTGGTTCCTCTCTGAATGTAAATGCTTTGCCCACCAGCGCTTTAATGCGTACGATAAGTTCCTGCATGCCGAAAGGCTTTTTCAGATAGTCGTTGGCCCCGAGTTCAAAGCCTTCTACCACATCATTGATGGAAGAACGGGCGGTGAGAAAAAGTACCGGAGTTCGTTTGTCGGTTTGACGGATGTGGCGTACCATTTCAAAACCATCCATACGAGGCATCATAACATCTGCTACCAGTACATCAGGGCGTAAGTCGAAGAACATACGCAGACCTTCCTCGCCATCGGCAGCAGTATGGATGATGAAGTTCTGGCCTTCCAGCGTATCTTTGATAATCATGGCGAGGGTTTGTTCATCCTCAACCAGCAGTACCTTGATTTTGTCCATATCTTGATTCATTTTCATAATAAGCAATATTATTCAGATTCTTATTGTAAAAGTACTTCCTTTTCCCGCTTCACTTCGTACGGTTACCATGCCACCGTGTTTTTCTACCATTGTCTTTACATAGAAAAGCCCCAGTCCGTAGCCTTTGGTATTGTGGATATTTCCTGTCGGAACCCGGTAGAATTTATCGAAAATGTGAGGCTGTTTATCCGTAGGGATACCAATACCGTGGTCTGTAACTGAGATTTCCACTTGTTCCGTTTCCTTTTTCCGGCAACAGATCATTATGTCGGCTTTATCCGGAGAGTATTTGATGGCATTATCTATCAGGTTACTCAGAATGTTACTGAAGTGTGTACGGTCGGCAATGATTGTCAGGTCTTCCGGTGCAATGTCGAGATTGATTTCTACAGGCTTGCCCGCTTTCAGTTTATGCTGTTCGATGAGTGTCGGGAACAAATCGTGCAAGCTAAGGGTCTCCGGATGCAGACGGAAGGTTTTACGGCGTTCCATACTCATAGAGAGAATTTGTTCCACCAGTCCGCTTAATCGCTGTAACTGTTCCTGGCAGATACCCAGATACTTATCCCGTTGTTGCTTGTCTTCTGCCAGATTGAAATTAAGCAAAGCATCGTTGGCGGCATACGCCACGGCAATAGGTGTTTTCAACTCGTGGGTGATATTGTTGGTAAAGTCGCTCTTCATCTCTTCCAGTGTTTTCTGCCGCAAAATGGTGCGGATAAGAAACCAGAAGGAGAAACCTAATATAATAAGAATAACGAATGATGTGGTAAGAATACCGCTCATCTGCCGCAATACAATCTTATAAATAGGTTCTATTGTGAGGCGGTAACTTTGATTGGAGTGAATGTCGAAAGCATAATTATATTGTTTTGCTTTTTCACTGGGTATGTATCCGGGAGTCCCGACAATAGCGAGCGTATCAGTGTAAACCAGCGTTGAGTCCGGATCGGCACCGGAATGAAGACGCTCCAATCGGTAGGGAAGTTTAAGCCCCCGTTCTTGCAGATAGGTATTCAGCAGACTGTCATAAACGGCTATATCAGGTTCTATAAAAATATCCAGTCCCGAGTGCATTCCACGCTGGATGAAAGTGGCAAGTTCCACCATACTGCTTTGGTCGCGCAACATCATGTCTATTCCACCTTCGGCTTTTAAAGAAGCTTGAGGTTCATCCTCATTAATCACTGTATCTTCCAGGACCTCTTTTACTGAATCTTTTTCTGCCCAGACTGAAATGTTTGTGCCTTCCTGTCCCCGTGTGAAAAGGATATCTCTTGTCGAGTCATTCGGGTAACTCACTGAGACGCTATCATACTTCATAGGGATACCGTCTTTTAAAAGTGAAAGACTTCCGGCACTGTCTGTTTGGTTAACAGTTGTACTGCTGCGGACAAATGATTTTCCGGAATCGGAATTGTATCCTGCTGAAACCTCTACGGAACCGTGGGCTTTATTTTCTTTTTGCATCTCCTTTACACGAAGCATCATTTCATTATAATCGCTCATGCGCATGGCTTCTACGATGCTTTGTTCCAGTTCGTGCTTCATCGTTTTGTATAGCCCCGTGATCCAATATGCCTGGTAAATAAAGATACCCAGCAGAGAGATTATGACTAATATGGCAATAGGTTTGAATGGCAGTTTCATGTAGCTCTTGTATTTATATGGACAAAGATAGGAAAGATAACCGGTACATGTATGGACGGTAAGACTAAATAACACTTCAGATAACACTAGATAAGACTACGTAAGTTCCGGATAACACAAAGTCCGGAAGATTTCACCGTACTTTGCAGTGCAAGAGCTTAAGGGATGATTCGGTTTTGCACAAGGCATCTTTTGCAAAAGGTATAGAGAGAATCTTGTGCAGTCCCTTGCATAATTGGGTGTCAACCTTGGTCAACCGGCCTGTCAACTAAGGTTAATGGATCTGCCAACCAAGCTTAATCGACCTGTCAACCAAGGTTGACACCCAATCATCTCTAAGTCTGAACACATTTATGTCGTATCTAAAACAAATGAACATGAAGTCTTATTACTATCTTTCCCTGATGCTATGTGCATTGAGTGCAGGAGTTTCCGCTCAGGAAATAACGAAGAGTACGGATGTAGAGAGCGAACGGACGCTCAGCGCGGACAGTATTATAACACAAGACAAGCAGCTGGACAGTCTTTACCAATCTCTTCCTGAAGTAATGATTACCGGACAACGTCCCATCGTGAAAGCGGAGCAAGGCAAACTGGTGTACGATCTTCCGCGTCTTATCGGTAATCTACCCGTGGATAATGCTTATGACGCTGTGAAGGAATTGCCGGGCGTAACCGAGATGAATGGCGGGTTGATGTTGGCAGGGCAGGGGGTAACTGTAATATTGGATGGCAAAGTTACCACCATGAGTACCGAACAGCTTTATTCTTTATTGAAAAGCATCCCGTCCAGTCGCATTGAGAAGGCGGAAGTGATGTACAATGCTCCGGCACGCTATCAGGTGCGGGGTGCACTCATCAATATCACACTGAAACAAAGCACCGGAGGCCCGTCTTCCTGGCAGGGAGAGCTTTATGGCAAATATAATCAGAAACATTACGAGGGCTTCAACGAACGTGCCAGCCTGATCTATAACGGAAATAAATTCTCAGCAGATTTTCTTTACTCACACAACCACGGACGGGGATATTCTTTAACCGATAAAGAAGCTATGCACTCTCTGGCGGACGGTTCGGTTCATCACATCACAACCGATGAGATGGGCCGAAGCCGTTCACATACTCATAGTTTCCGGGTAGGAACGGATTATAATATTGCCAAGGACCATCAGTTGAGCTTTGTTTATAATGGAAGTTATTCGACTCATCATAGTCTGATGGATATTTACGGTACGCAGCAGTCCAATACCCGTAGCAACAGTACCGATTGGCTGCACAACGGGCGTCTGGATTACCGTACACCTTTCGGATTGAAAGCCGGTGCTGAACTGACTTATTACCGTTCTCCGTCCGATCAGTTATTGCATAGCAGCATGCAAGATGAAGAGCTTGCCTTTTATACCGAAGACTGTCAGCGCATCAATCGCTGGAAATTTTTCCTTGCCCAAGAGCATAATCTGGGTCGTGGATGGGGATTGAATTATGGTGCCGTTTATACGACCAGTATCGACCACAGTTATCAATATTATTATGATACGGAGAAGGATGCGGGAACAAAGGCAGGTGTGAGTACAGGTATTCCCGATAATATGCAATCCCGCCGTCGCGAACAAACTTTGAACTTCTATGCGGGTTTCAATAAAAGTTTCGGTGATAAACTTTCCCTGGACGCTTCGCTTGCCGTAGAACATTATAAGACACCGGTATGGAATCAGTGGGATTGGTATCCTACCATTAACCTGAGTTATATGCCTGCCCCCGGCTATGTCTGGCAATTGGCTTTGAGCAGCGATAAGGACTATCCTGATTATTGGGCGGTGCAGGACGCTATTTCATATCTGGGCGGTGGATATTCTGAAATACATGGGAACCCGTTCCTGAAACCGGCTCAGGAATATCAACTTCAGTTGACACATATTTTGAAGAGTAAATACATCTTTAGCGCATGGTTTGCCCATACGAAAGATTACTCTACCCAGACTCTTTATCAATCTTCCGAACGTCTGGTGGAAATCTATAAGCATTTGAACTTTAATTACCAGCAACAAGCAGGAGTACAAGCTTCTATACCATTTGATATAAAGCAATGGTTAAACTCTCGTTTAACTTTGATTGGTGTGTGGCATCATGAGAAGGATGATGATTTTTGGGATATTCCTTTTAACCGAAATATTTGTTATGGTATTGCCGTACTGACAAATACTTTCACTCTCTCTAAGAAGCCTGATCTGAAACTGACACTGACGGGAATGGCTCGTAGTAAAGCGACTCAGGGAATTTATGATTTACCGTCTTCAGGGTATGTAAATGCTGCTTTGCGGTATGGCTTTGCCAAAGGAAAGGCTATTCTGAATCTTTATTGCAATGATATTTTTGAGACGGGACAGATAAAACCACGTATCCGCTTTGGTACACAGAACGTGACGAATGATTATGCTTGTTTCAGGGAAATCGGGGTGTCGTTTACGTATAAATTCGGAGGATACAGGGAGAAGAAGAGGGAGGAGGTGGATACGTCGAGGTTTAAGTAATGTTGTGTGTGTATGTACTTTTTCTTTCGGCTTGTCCCGAAAGAAAAAGATACCAAAAAGAAAGGGCCCCCGGCTACGTCTCCAGTGCTACTCCGGCACTGCCATTCGCAGACGGGGCTCGAACTCGCTTCGCTCAGACAGATCGCCCCTTACCTGCGCCTGACAATGCCTACGCTTACGCACCTACGCCTATGCCGGAGAGCTGCGCGGTAGGGGTGCTGCGCTATAGAGGTGGGGGATTATATGAGCACGTTTTTTAGCAATATCTCTTATTGAAATTTTTTGTCCTCTTCAATGAGCTCCTGGCTAAATTGCTCTACAGCAAGAGGGGTAAAGAGTTCTATAAGATTTTCTTCGGGATCACGCAGGTACAGGGTACGCATTCCCCAATCGGGCATATCTGTAGGTTCGCTGATAAACGTTACGCCTTTTGCTTTTAGGGCGGTAAAGGTTTCGTCTACATTATCTACACTGAATGAAACCATTAATTTTTCACGCATTGCAACGGGCTGCTGCTTATCTGCATTGCCTACTGAAGGTGCCATCCAGTCGGATACAAAGAGGGCGAAGCCTTCTATTCCGTCGGCTACTTTAAAACTGACGTATCCGCTATTTTCATCTCCCCAAGCTGGTTCTAAACCGAGTTGTTCGGTGTAGAACTTGAAGCATTTGGCGAAGTCTTTTACTAATAATCTTACGTTGCTGAATCTCATTGTTTACTGATTAATGGTTTGTAATCTGTTTCTTATAATCAAGATGCAAATATAACCATTCTATTATCATTTTATTGGATAGCGTTTCAAAAATCCGTATTTACCTCAACCCCATCAGAAAAAACAATCAATTCTCTCTCGCCATATGCCGCACGGTCCCCCGGCCTCACTGTAGGGGCGTCAAGCGTAGGTAGTATTTTCAGCGTAAAGAAGGGCAGGCTGTTTGAGCGAAGCGAGTTCCTGCCCTTTAGCTGGAAATGCTACCGGAGTAGCCCCGGAAGTGCAGCCTTGAGTTTTTCTTTTGGTATCTTTTCTTTTGTCTCAAGACAAAAGAAAAGTACCCCCACCAGCATAATACACATTAAAAAAATCAGAATCTTTTGTCCCTTCCTCCTCTATATTTCTTAATTTTGTCGGAACAAAATGAAGTATCAACCTTCCGCACACTCAATCTCAAAATGACACTGCGGAACCTAAATTATCGTATTATGATTAACAGATTCGTCTTGAACGAAGTATCCTACTTCGGACCGGGTGCCCGCGAAGTGCTCCCACAGGAAATTAAACGTCTCGGCTTGAAAAAAGCCTTTGTATCTACCGACAAAGATCTGATTAAATTTGGTGTAGCCGACAAGGTGCTTTCCGTACTGGATAAGGCAGGCATACCCTATGTTGTATTCAGCGATATTAAACCAAATCCTACGGTCAGTAATGTAAATGCAGGTGTGAAAGCGTTTGCAGAATCCGGTGCCGATTTTATTCTGGCTATTGGTGGTGGTTCTTCCATCGATACATCAAAAGCTATCGGCATTATCACTAATAATCCGGAATTCAGTGATGTGGTTTCTCTGGAAGGAGTGGCGCCGACTCAGAAGAAATCCGTGCCTATCATTGCTCTGCCTACTACAGCGGGAACGGCTGCCGAAGTGACTATCAACTACGTGATTACCGACGAAGTGAATGAAAAGAAGATGGTATGTGTAGATCCGAATGATATTCCTGCCATCGCCATTGTAGATGCCGAATTGATGTACACTTTGCCTAAAGGGCTGACTGCTTCTACGGGACTGGATGCATTGACACATGCTATTGAAGGTCTGATTACTAAGGGAGCTTGGGAAATGAGCGATATGTTTGAAATTAAAGCTATCGAAATGATTACCCGTTATCTGGAAACGGCTGTGTTTGAGCCGACAAATGCAGAAGCGCGTAATGGTATGGCGGTAGCACAATATATTGCAGGTATGGCTTTCTCTAATGTAGGTTTGGGCGTTGTTCACGGCATGGCACATCCGTTGGGTGCTATTTTCGATATACCTCATGGTGTGGCTAATGCGTTGTTGCTGCCTATCATTATGGAATTCAATGCTCCTGCTGCGCTTGATAAGTATGTGGAAATTGCTAAGGCGATGACAGTATATAAAGAAGGAATGAGCCAGGAAGAGGCTGCACGTGCTGCCGTGGATGCGGTGAGAGCACTGTCAGTAAGAGTAGGTATTCCGCAACACCTTTCTGAATTGGGTATCAAGGAAAGCGATCTCGATAAGCTGGCTACGGCTGCTATTGCCGATGTTTGTACACCGGGCAATCCTCGCGAGGTGACGAAGGAGATTATTCTGGATTTATACAAAAAAGCGTTGTAGAGTGATTAGGAATTAATTATTTATGCGAATCAGTAGTTGAATTAACGTCTTTAGGACGGGTTATGAATTAAATGCTAATTCCAATATTAAGTAAATTGAGATAGTATTTCATCATTTTATTTATTACTTTTCCTTATAAAGGGTAACTCCTGATTCGCATCATTTATTAAACTATCGGGAACAGAAGCGTGAATGTGCTTCCTTCTCCCACTTTTGATTGCACCGTAATGCTGCCATGATGCTGGTGCATGATTTGGCGGGAGATGGTTAACCCGATACCTGAACCGGTAGGTTTTGTGGTGAAGAATGGAATGAAAATACGTTCCTGAACTTCCGGATCAATACCGGTTCCATTATCAATAACACGCAGGAAAAGGTGATCTCCTGGGGTGATGCCCGCGGAAAGAGTGATTTGTGTCGCTTCGTTTTCGCGGGCATTCCGTATCAGGTTGATAAGTACTTGTTCTACTTGCTCTTTATCTGCAATCAAGCGCAACGGAATGTTGGGAAGAGAGAGGTGTAGATCATTTGTATCATTTTGCATTAACTGAACAACTTCTTTCAGTAATTCTCCGGCATTATAAAGTTTCAATAAAGGGTGGGGCAGATGCGATACTTCCCGGTAGCTATTCATAAAGCGTACCAGCCCGTTCCCTCTGCGACCAATGGTTTGCAGCATCTGCCTGATTTCCGTTTTGGTATCTTCATCACCTTCCAGGTTGTCGGCATATTTGGTAAGAAGCTCTGTCAGCGAAATAATGGGAGTGATGGAATTCATAATTTCATGTGTCAGCACACGGATTAGCTTTTGCCAGGCTTCCGTTTCACGGTTATCCAAGGCGGAATGGATATTTTTCATTCCCGCAATCAAAAGCTTCCTGCCCTGGATGATAAATTCCATACTGGAAAGGGCGAATTGTACGGTCTCTTCTTCCTGTTTGATTTGCCATACAGACAAATCGCCAGCTTTCAGTGTACGCAACTTTGCCGGGAGCTCCGGATGAAAATCTATAAGATCATTTACCGTATGCGGACGATTGATATGTATCAGGCGTTTGGTCGCATCATTGATCCACTCTATTTGACCGTCGGGCGTATAAACAAGGATGGCCATATCTATATGATTGGCAAGAGCCTGGAAATACTGCAATTCGCTTTCCTTCTTTTGTAGATTGCTCCGATAATATTCAAGAGCATCCTGCATCTCGGTCAGCAATTCTTCGGGAAGGGGTGGTGTGGCATTCGGATTGGAAGTAGGAGAAGACAGGAACTCAGAATAGCGCACAGACCAGATAAACTGAGCCATGGCGCGGGCTGAGCGTAAGATATACCTATATATGGCATAAGCAACGAATGCTGTGAGGCAGAGCGCCACGAACAGGCTATAATAAAACCCATGCACAGCCAGCCAGGCCGTAATGAGGCAGCATATCAGTAATGCGACAGTGAGCCAAAGTGGCGTTCTTACCCAAGTTTGTCTTTTCATAATCTGAACTTTTCAATCCTTCTATAAAGTGAAGTTCTTGTGATTCCCAGCATTTCTGCCGCCAATGTAATATTACCACCACACATTCTCATTACCTCATTGATTGCATCCTTTTCCATTCGTTCCAGATTATACTTATCTTTCTCAGAAACAGTATTGGAAGATCGGGGGCTGCGTAACATGAAATCATCCGGAGTCAGCATGGTTCCGGTGGAGAGGATGACGGCACGTTCGATGGCATGTTCCAGTTCGCGCACATTGCCCGGCCAGCGGTAAAGTTGCAGCATCTTTCGTGCTTCTCTGGAAATTCCCCGAAGTTCTTTCTTATACTTCTTCCGATAGCGTTGCAGGAAGAAATCAGCCAAGAGGAACAAGTCATTTCCGCGTTCCCGCAGAGGCGGAATACGGATTTCAATCGTATTGATGCGATACAATAAATCCTGACGGAATTGTCCGTTGTCGATAGCGGTATATAAGTCCGTATTCGTGGCGCAAATCAACCTTACATCTACAGGATATGAAGTTGTAGAGCCGAGCCGTGAGCTCTTTCTCTGTTCAATGACTGAAAGCAACTTCGCTTGGAGTGGAAGACTCAGGTTACCGATTTCATTCAAGAACAACGTTCCGCCTGAAGCCACTTCCACACGTCCCGGCTTATTCTTGCGGGCGTCGGTAAATGCACCCTTTTCATATCCGAACAATTCGCTTTCGAACAATGTGTCCGGAATACTTCCTAAATCGATAGGTACGTATATCTCATTCTTGCGGGGGGACTGTTCGTACACGTAGCGGGCAATCAAGTCTTTTCCCGTTCCGTTTTCTCCCAGGAGCAAAAGGTTCGCATCTGTTTCGGAGAACTTTCTGATCGTTTGAAAAATAGTTTGCATGGCGGCAGATTCACCGATGACGCGCGCTGGCTCAGGGGGAAGAGTCAAAGCTTCTGTTTGTTTTTTCAAAGTCTCCTTCTGTTGTTTCAGGGTTTCTACTTCCGTCCGGCTGAAACTGAGTTGCAGTGCGGAGGAGACGGTGGCTATCAGTTTCTCGTTTTGCCAGGGCTTGGGAATAAAATCTGTGGCACCTTGTTTTATAGCTTGTACAGCCTTCTCTGTATCTGCATAGGCTGTGATAAAGATAACGACTGCTTTTGCATCCAGCTTCAGTATCTCTTCCAACCAATGAAATCCTTCTTTGCCACTGACAGCATCCTGACGGAAATTCATGTCGAGCAAGATAACATCGAAACGGGTTCGTGAAATGATAGGTAACAGTTCTCTTGGGTCATTTAGAGTGGTTATGCTTTCTGCAATAGGGCGCAGCAGCATTTTCAGGGTGAAGAGGATGTCTTCATTATCATCTACGATTAAGATTTTACCTCGTTTCATCATAATTCGAAAGGATTGGTTTGACTTGTTGGTGAAGATTGGTACGCGTACCCATTGCAAAGATATAGAAAGTTTTCGAGATAGTAGTGTACGAAAGCGTGCATTCGGTGTACGATATCGTGCAATTTTGCGTAGAAAGTATTTAGATAAATCTTTGTATATTAACTATCTAACCATTTGGTATGGTTGTTGCCATCTATATTTAAAGTAAACGAATACGAAAAACATATGCTACACAAAAAACTGATTTATATTGTATTAATTGTTTCTTTTATAGCTTGTAGCTCTAAGAATCCGGGTATGAATAAGGATGAAATTATCCGGACTTTGGACGAGCAAGCCATGCAACATGAAACCGCCGTGAAGGCGGCTTCTGCTGCAATGCCGGAAGTTACGGAAGATTATACACCTCCTGCCGGAATAAAATATCGGGCTAAAATAGAAACTGCCGGAGTGAAAACCCTTGATGTACAGGCTGCGTTGAAGAATGTACGTTCTATGAAAGTTAGTGAACTCGGTACACTTCGTATCCACCGTACAGGAGCATTGGTACCAATGGGCGGTAGTTTGATATCAGTGGAAGAGGGTTACTTATTGAATAGTTATCAAGGAATTTACTTGTTGGATAAGGACTTTAAGCTTATCAAGCAGTTGTTCAAAAATGATGTTGAATTTCAACGCAATGGGAAAAGATTCTTTTTTCAATTGAACGCCCTGTTGCAGAGTGTCTATTATAATGCAACTCACAAGCAAGTTCAGGGGGCGTATACAGCATATAAGCATGAGAGGAATAGTTCCCGGACTTTTCTGGCCTTTCTTCCCTGGGATGTTTTAACAGCTGCCACAGAGCCTTTGATAGAGAAAGATATAACAAACAGTGTCCCTCTACAGGGGAATCTGGGCCATAGGGTTTTGTTTAAGTTTACGACGGAGGGTTTCATGCGTGGCATACCTTACTCCAGTCGTTTTTACACCAATGAACTAAAAGGAGATACCTTGTGCTATTTTGATCCTACCCATTTGCCTGACTATGCCCCTTCGGGAAGATCCGGTTCGGTACGGAGCGGAGAACCATGGAATATTTATGATTATCAAGGCAAAACGCGGATACGCCTGGCTTATGATAATACGCTTTACCAATTGGAAAACGCTTCCACGCTGAAGGCTATTTATCGATTGGATTTTGGCTCTTTGCAGCGTGCCGTGGGACAGAAGGTTATAGGTGGCAGTAATGTGGATGATTTTTATTTTGTAGATCAGTGGTTGGAGACGGATCGCTACCTGTTTATCAGGCTTACGAAAGGATACGATTCGCCTAACGCACGAAAAGCGAAATCGGTTTCTCTTTATTCGCTGATATATGATAAAACATCCGGAAACTTCTTTTCCCTGCCTCATGAAGCTGATAAGGTAGAACTCGATTTTCCGTGTTTCCCAGCCGATGGCGAGCAGAATGTGTCGTTCTATCCCAAAGGAGCAGTAGGAAATATACTTTTCACCTGTCTCGATGCAATGAATATGAAAGACAAATATCCGGATGCTCTGAAAGGGCAGGACGTGCCGGATGATGAATTAATAGTGTTAACCATAGAATAATTAAAATAGGAGAATAACAGATGATAAAGCATTATGTGAAAGTTGCGCTTCGGCTTATAAAGCGGAGTTTCTTGTTTTCTTCCATCAATATGCTGGGTTTTGTATTCGGCATGGCGGCGGCGTTCCTCATCTACCTTTGGGTAGTAGACGAACTGACGTATGATGACTGCTTTCCCGAGGTGAATCGCGTTTACCGGACTATCGAGGTGAAACGGGAGCCGAGTGGGGAAATAAAGGAGTCTCCTTCGACGGTACGTTCGCTTACTAAAGTCTTTCGTGAAGACTTTCCACAAGTAGAGGAAGCTACAGCTATTAAGTATGGAGAGTTGCATACATTTGAGACGGAAAGTCATAAAAAAATCAGCGGACATGGGCTATATGTTGATTCTGCATTCTTTCGAATATTTCCTTTTCCGGTGTTGGAAGGAAATCCGGAGTATATAAGTAATAATCCTGATAATGTCGTTTTGTCGGAATCGACGGCACGGAAAATGTTTGGTAAGAAACCGGCAGTAGGACAGAAATTAACTTATAGCGGATATGGAAGAGAAAGAATCTATAATGTAGTTGCAGTGGTGAAGATACCTTCAAAGAGCCATATCCGGTTTGATATTGTTTATCCGATGGAGGCTTATGGCATGGGGATGATGGGGCATAATTGGGATCATTTTCGTGAGAGTATCCATGTATATGTAAAGATGAAGGCTGGTGACGAAGGAAAAATGTATCAGCAGGAATTGAAAAGCATGAGTCGGGCGCTTAGTAAGTTTGGGGAAAAGCGAACTTTGTTGCGTTTTCAATCAGTCAAAGATATTCATCTGCATACTACTTTTCCCGATCCTTGCGTAAAGAATCATGGTAACATGGCCACTATTTATCTGTTTACAGCTCTGGCTATATTAGTTATCTTTATGGGAGCCTTCAACTTTACAACACTTTCTACGGCACGGGCTTCCATGCGTTATAAAGAAATAGGCGTACGCAAAATAACAGGCGCCAAGCGAAAGACTCTGATCTCACAGTTTCTTTCGGAAAGTCTGGTACAGGCATTTATATCTCTGATATTGGCTTTAGCTTTGACAGAATTGATGTTGCCGTTATTCAATAAGTTCATGGATACGGAAATCTCACTGCGGCTGAGTTGGGCTGTCTTCTTTTATATATTGTTCGGTATAGTGGGAATAGGCTGTCTGGCAGGAAGTTATCCGGCTTTTTATCTTTCTTCCATCAATCCATTACTTGCTTTTAAAGGTGGACAGAAAACAGGAAAGAAAGGAGGACTTATCAAAGGATTGGTGTGCATACAGTTTTTTATAGCTCTTACGCTGATGTTGCTGACTGCTATCGTCTTTAAACAGCTCCACTATATGCAAAACAAAGATTTGGGACTTGACAAGGAAAATGTGGTATCCGTCTATACCAGTTTGTGGTATAATGTGGCTGGATTCAAACAAGAATTATTGAGAAATCCAAATGTGAAAAGTATATCTATGGGAGCACCTATCGAGAGCCTTGGAGAAGGTGAAGCCCATGGAGACGGTAGCCTATTCCGTTGGACAAATATAGACGGGCAGGAAGATTCACTAAAAATGGTAATAGTATTTGCCGATGGGGATTTTAGTAAGACATTTGGTTTGGAGTTGATAAAAGGGAAATTGCTGGAATCTGATTTTGGAAAATACTGGGGAGACAGGAATCCCGGTATTGTAATTAATGAGGCTGCCTGGAAGGGTATGAAGGTAGCTGATCCTATCGGTATGGAGTTACAAATGAATACCTGGGGCAAGATGCATATTGTAGGAGTGGTGAAAGATTTCAATTTCCAGTCTCTGCGCGAAAAGATAAAGCCTGCTATTCTTTATTATTCTCCGGAAGCATTATCGTATATGCATATAAAGATAGCTCCCGAACATCGGCAGGAGACTCTGAAATTCATTCAGAGAAAATACGAAGAGATGGCTGTACAGGATGATTTGTTCGTAAAGGATTTCAGTTATCAGTTCTTTTCTGATGCATTGAATAAGAACTATACCAAGGAACATCAACAAAGCCGGATGTTACTATTCTTCACTGTATTGGCCATCGTTATAGCTATGCTGGGTGTATTTGGACTGGTTGCCCTCTCCACGGAACAGCGGACAAAAGAAATCGGTGTGCGTAAAGTGAACGGTGCCCATTCCAACCGGATTGTAAAGATGTTCTGTATGGAATATCTGAAATGGGTGGGAATTGCTTTTGTTGTGGCATCTCCCATTGGATATTACCTTATGTACCGTTGGCTGAGCGAATTTGCTTATCAGACTGCCATAAGTTGGTGGTTGTTCATATTGGCAGGAGCAGTCATTACAGGAGTTACTTTGCTTACGGTCATTGGGCAAACCTGGCGGAAGGCTTCGCAAAATCCGGTAGTGTCCTTGAGATATGAATAAATAAATGTTTAAGATAATAACAATACAATATACGATTATGATTAAGATAATTAACCTCACCAAAATATTCCGTACGGAAAGCGTACAGACCACTGCATTGAATGAAGTAAGTTTAGAAATCAGTCAGGGAGAGTTTGTTGCCATTATGGGACCTTCCGGTTGCGGTAAATCTACTTTGCTGAATATGATAGGTTTGCTTGATAACCCCACTTCCGGCGAGCTTTGGTTTATGGATCAGGAAGTTTCCCGCTATTCTGAAAACGACCGTACAGACCTGCGTAACGGAAATCTTGGTTTTGTATTTCAGAGTTTCAACCTGATAGACGAACTTACAGTCTTTGAAAACGTGGAACTTCCTTTGCTCTATGCCGGAGTTTCTACCCGTGAACGTGTGAAGCGTGTCAATGAGGCTTTGGAGCGCATGCAGATAGCTCACCGCACCGAGCATTATCCGCAACAACTTTCCGGTGGACAGCAGCAACGTGTGGCTATAGCGCGTGCCATTGTTACCAATCCCCGCATTATCCTTGCCGATGAGCCTACGGGAAATCTGGATTCTACGAATGGTAATGAAGTGATGAATCTCCTGAAAGAGCTGAATCATGATGGAGCTACTGTTGTTATGGTAACGCACTCCGAAGAGAACGCCCGTGAAGCAGAAAGAATCATACGGATGATGGACGGATATATATTGACTGAAAGTAAAAATACTCGGTGATAGATGCTTAATATTAAAGAAAACAGGTTATTACGAAATAATCGTAATTTTATTTGCTGATCTCGGAGAAATCATATAGTTTTGTGCGTAGATATATAATTTTATAACTAAACAGCACGTATATGAAAAAAGAGATTGTAACGCTGTTCTTAATGACAAGTGTTTGGGCGGCACAAGCTCAAGGGACTTTTACAATAGAAGGGCAAGTAAAGAATGTAGAAGACGGAGCTTTAATCACTTTGTTTCGTTTAGATGGAAATGTGGGTAGCAGTATCGGTGTTGATACGATTCGTAACGGACATTTTCGTTTTCAGGCAGAAACATTGGGGAACGAAACAGAAATAGTGGATATGATGGGAAGAAGTGACAAGTTTCCTTCCATGAGTTTAAGGCTTTGGGTGCGTCCGGGAGATAATATACAGATAAGCGGTGAAAATACACTGATACGAACTTGGGATGTGAAAAGCACTGTTCCGGAACAAGTGGCTAATCAGGCTTTTATAAACGACTCACGCGAATTGTGGAATGAATATCAGCGCAATTCTTTGTTGCAGCGTGCATATCGCCGGAAGTATGCAGGAAGTGCGGTGGACGAAGAAAGACAGGCGATACGTGCACAAGCTGATAGTTTACGGAAGCTGGAAGATGAAATTACGATCCGTATTGATGCCAACACTATAAAACGTATGAAGCAGATTCCTGTTGACGATATTTGGCTGGAGCAATTGGAGAAGTTGGCAATGTCAGCAAAGTATACTGAAAATTATCCTTATAAAGAAGAAGTGATTGCTCTTTATGAAGGGCTGACCGATGAAGAAAAACAGACCGATTTGGCAATGAATACATATACATATCTCTTTCCTCCCCAAGTAGTGGAAGTGGGTGATGAAATGGCAGATGCTGATTTGTACGACTTGGAGGGAAATGTACACCGCCTGGCTGATTTTAAAGGTAAATATATCATGTTGGATTTCTGGAGTCGTGGTTGTGGTCCGTGCCTTATGGCTCTACCCGAAATGAAGGAAGTGGCTGAGATGTACAAAGATCGCCTGACAATAGTAAGTCTGAGCATCGATACCAAGAAAGGTTGGGAAACTGCCTCTAAAACGCATGAAATGACTTGGCAGAATCTGAATGAATTGAAAGGAAGTAATGGATTATTTGCCAAATATGGAGTACGTGGAATTCCAAATTATGTCCTTATTTCACCTGAAGGACGCATTGTAGAAAAATGGTTCGGATATAGTGCACACAGCTTGAAACGAAAACTTCGCCGCCTACTGAATGCAGACGAATATGTGATGAGCTTAGGGGAAGAGAATGGACATAAAGTGGTGAATTTCCCGACGGTGAAGAAAAGCAATAACGATATTCCTGAAATCCGCCAGGTAGTATTGACGGATACTGCTACGGTCTTGCGGATTCGTGCCTATTATATACCCAAATATTGGATACAAATTATGAAGAATATCCAGTTAGTAGCAGACAATGGAACTGTATGTCCGGTTCTTCGTTCGGAAGGTATTCCTTTAGGGGAGAAATTCTATATGCCGGAAAGTGGAGAGGCCGATTATACTCTTTATTTCGCTCCACTGCCTGCCGGAACACGTTCTTTCGATATGGTTGAGCCGGAAGGTTCAAACCCGGATCGTGTAGAAGGTATCGCTTTGACACTTGAATAAGATAACAGAGGCTTTCTTTCCCTAAAATCTTGCTATCTGCACTCTTTTTCGTACTTTTGTAGCTTTCAAAAAGAAAGTTTTATTTAAAGAAGTTCTCTGTATGAAATCAGACATTGAAATAGCCCGCAGCATAGAGCTGAAGAAGATTAAGCAGGTAGCCGAGAATGTAGGTATTCCACGTGAAGAAGTAGAAAACTACGGACGGTATATTGCTAAAATCCCTACACATCTGATTGATGAAGAAAAAGTGAAGAAAAGTAACCTGATTTTGGTAACTGCCATTACTGCTACCAAAGCAGGTATTGGTAAGACTACGGTTTCCATCGGTCTGGCATTGGGGTTGAATAAGATCGGCAAGAAAGCCATCGTTGCTTTGCGTGAACCTTCGTTAGGACCTTGTTTCGGCATGAAGGGTGGAGCGGCAGGTGGCGGTTATGCCCAAGTGCTTCCTATGGAAAAGATAAATCTGCACTTTACAGGAGATTTTCATGCCATCACTTCGGCGCACAATATGATATCCGCATTGCTCGACAATTATCTTTATCAGCATCAGGCGGACGGATTCGGGCTGAAAGAAATCATCTGGCAGCGCGTGCTCGATGTGAACGACCGCTCTTTGCGTAGCATTGTCACCGGTTTAGGCCCCAGTACGAACGGTATTACCGAAGAATCCGGCTTCGATATTACCCCTGCATCCGAAATTATGGCTATTCTCTGTTTAGCAAAGGACATAGACGACCTGAAACGACGGATCGAGAATATCATCCTTGGTTTCCGTTTTGATGGTTGCCCGTTCACTGTGAAGGAGTTAGGAGTAGCAGGAGCCATCACTGTCTTGCTGAAAGATGCTATCAATCCGAACTTGGTTCAGACAACCGAAGGATCGGCAGCTTTTGTTCATGGCGGTCCCTTCGCAAATATTGCGCATGGTTGTAACTCTATTCTTGCAACGAAAATGGCAATGACTTTTGGAGATTATGTTGTAACGGAAGCCGGTTTCGGTGCCGATCTTGGTGCGGAGAAATTTTATAATATCAAATGTCGCAAAAGCGGGTTGCAACCTAAACTGACAGTGATTGTGGCTACTGCACAAGGCTTGAAGATGCATGGCGGTGTCAGTCTGGATCGTATTAAAGAACCCAATATGGAAGGATTGCAACAAGGCTTCGGTAATCTCGATAAACATATACGCAATCTACGTTCATTCGGTCAGACGGTGCTGGTTGCCTTCAATCGTTTTGCCAGTGATACGGACGAGGAAGTAGAAACAATCCGCCGGCATTGCGAAGAGAAATTAGGTGTAGGGTTCGCTGTCAATAATGCCTTTGCAGAAGGAGGAGAGGGGGCTGTGGAGCTCGCTAATCTGGTAGTGGATACTATTGAGAAGAAACCTTCTGAACCCTTGAACTTCAGTTATAGTGAAAATGACAGTGTAGAACAAAAAATAGAGAAGATAGCTTGCAATCTTTACGGTGCCAGTGTGGTGACTTACAGTATCCATTCACGTAAAATCATCAAATTGATAGAGAAGATGGGCATTGGTCATTATCCCGTTTGCATTGCCAAAACACAATATTCTTTCTCTGCCGATCCGAAAATATACGGTGCGGTGAACAACTTTGAATTTCATATCAAGGATATTGTAATCAATAACGGTGCGGAAATGATTGTTGCCATCGCCGGAGAAATTCTGCGCATGCCGGGGCTTCCCAAAGAGCCACAAGCTATGCACATCGACATTGTAGATGGAAATATAGAAGGATTGAGCTAACCATCGGAAATAAATATAGAAATAGGGGATGCCGGTATATACTTGCATCCCCTTTCCATTTATTTCAAATCATTCAACATGGCTTTCGGGTCTTTGGCCAACTGTTTCCAGTCGTAGTTTCTCAATAGTCCCAGAAGTGTAGCAATCACGATAACAATACGTGCTGCCCAAAGAACGATGATAACAGCCAGTGCAATAAGACCGAACTTCATGGCATAGATAATCATGCTATCATCATCACGGGTTTTACTTCCATCGCTCCATTTAGTTATGGTGGTGGTCACATATAAAGCGCCGGCAGCACCCACTAAAGCTCCTGCAATGCCGAATAATATCTTTTTGAGACCGGTAGCCATTTTGTCTTCACGGCGACGTTTAGTAATCATATATCCACGTGGACGGCAGGCGAAAATATAAAGCACGATCCAGATAAAACACCAGATCGCTTCCCATCTTTCACGCCATACTCCGGCATCGGCACGATCTACCAGGTGCTTTTTATAAGTTTCCACATTATATGCTTTCAGTTCTTTTATTTCTTCAGTGGCATTTTCCATATATTTTTCATAAAGACTGCGTGTTTCTTCAGAAATGGTATCTACTGCCAACTTTTGGCTATAAGTATCAATGTAACTTTGTTGCCGGGTGATGGCTTCGCTAAGTTCAGTCTGCACTTGCTCATCAGTCAGCGCCTGTCTCTTTGCTACATAATCCTGTTCGCTTCCGGCCTGATAGAAATAATAACATCCCATAATGGCTACACAGATGATGATCCACCATGCGAATGTCCAATGCCGCTGTTTGGACCATTCCAGCACTTCGCGCGTATCAGCCATTACCTCCATTAGTTCGGTATCCGACGGGTCATCAATGGCTGCTTCCGCTTGTGTCAGCAGATCTTCCATATCCCTTGTTTCCTGGGCTGTTCGAGGATAATAATCTTCATCCGGCTGTCCATGATATCCGGCTGTTTCCCATGCCTGGAACAATAGTTCTTCCGCTTTTTTGTTTCTTTCGTCTTCAGTATTTACATTGCTGTATGTGGTGCTCATACCACCCTGCATGTGTTTCTTGTTTGCTGAGCTCATAGTATTGCAGAATTAAATAGTTTGGGAATTGTTGTTTGCTTGTACCTGTCTTAACTGTTCACGCATTTCGGCGTCTTTTTTGTCCCGGTGACCTTTGTAAGCTCTAAACCCGAAGGTCAGTACATTCCATACACCTTTAAAAAGAGCGATAACAATTTTCAGCATAATCTTACCTGTAGCTACTCCAATGTTTTCTGACATAGTAATTAAAGTTTTAAAGTGAATAATAAATGTAGTTTCCAAAAATAGGGAAATGCAAGCAGGAGTATCCTTTCAATACAACAAAAATAGTGTCAATGCGTAAAAAAAAGAGGCCCGTAGCCTTTATCACAAAGGCTACGAACCATTTTACAATTTAACTATATATTTAATCATTTATATACATACATTTTTTCTCAAAAATGTATATACCTGTCGGCCGGAAAAAACAAAACCGGCTGACTCGTAAAAACAAATTTCTTAATATGCGAACAGCGGATATTTCTCCATTGTCTTATTTACGCGTGCGCGAACTTCGGCAATAACCGCTTCGTTTTCTACATTGGACAGAACCGTTTCAATCATTTCTGCAATTTCCAGCATCAGATCTTCTTTGGCGCCACGAGTAGTGATGGCAGGAGTACCCAAACGGATACCGGAAGTCTGGAATGCAGAACGGCTATCGAACGGAACCATATTCTTGTTTACAGTGATATCGGCAGATACCAATGCTTTTTCAGCAACTTTACCTGTGAGATCAGGATATTTGCTACGCAGGTCAACCAGCATAGAGTGATTATCCGTACCACCGGAAACGATTGTAAAGCCACGGTCGATTAATGCTTGTGCCAGTACGGCCGCATTTTTCTTCACTTGGGCAGCATATTCTTTGAATTCGGGTTGCAGGATTTCACCGAATGCAACAGCTTTTGATGCAATGACGTGTTCCAACGGACCACCTTGGATACCCGGGAATACAGCTGAGTCGATCAACTGAGACATCATCTTGATTTCACCCTTCGGTGTCGTTTTGCCCCAAGGATTAGGGAAGTCTTTGCCAATCAGGATGATACCTCCGCGAGGACCACGCAAAGTCTTATGTGTGGTAGAAGTAACGATATGAGCATACTTCACAGGGTTTTCCAGCAATCCGGCTGCAATCAGTCCGGCAGGGTGAGCCATATCGATCATCAGGATAGCACCTACTTTGTCTGCGATTTCGCGCATACGTTTGTAGTCCCATTCGCGGGAATATGCTGAACCACCACCGATGATCATTTTGGGTTTTTCGCGCAAAGCAACTTCTTCCATCTGGTCATAGTCTACGCGACCGGTTTCCTTATTCAGATTATATTCACAGGGAGTATAGATGATACCGGAAGTATTTACTAAAGAACCGTGTGAGAGGTGACCGCCGTGAGCCAGATTCAGTCCCATGAATTTGTCACCCGGATTCAATACAGCGAGGAATACAGCTGCATTAGCTTGTGCGCCTGAGTGGGGTTGCACGTTAGCCCATTCTGCACCAAAGATTTCCTTTATGCGGTCGATAGCAATTTGTTCGCTCTGGTCTACTACTTCGCAACCTCCGTAGTAACGTTTGCCGGGATAACCTTCTGCATACTTGTTAGTGAGACAGGAGCCCATTGCCTCCATTACTTGGTCACTTACAAAATTCTCTGATGCAATCAGTTCAATACCTTTGAGCTGACGTTGATGTTCTTTTTCGATGATATCGAAAATTAAATCGTCTCTTTTCATTTTGCTTACTTAGATAAGTTTGATAAATCTGTGTTCTCTTATTAAGCGCACAAATTTACGGTAAAAAAATGAATAAACTGTCAGAAAAGACAGAAATTTACTTTCTAAAAGAATACTCCAAAGGAAAAGCTGAGAACATTGTCTCTCCGGTGGAAACGTATTTCGTCGGCGGGTGGATCACCTTCGGCGACGCCGTCATCATAAGTCACTTTGCGGGATATATTATGTACTCCTATGTCATAGCGGAAATCGAAGAAAATGCGGGAGATAGTGACGGCTACTCCAAGGGTGAAGCTGAGGTTCAGCGGACGCAGCCTTTCTTTGATTCCCTGCTGGTCGAAATTCTCAAAAGTAACTTCGCTCTTTTTATTCCAGATATAACGAAATTTAGGACCGCCGAATACAGCCAGACTATAGGGCCCCTCCTTAATAACATTATATCCGTAGATCACAGGAATGTCTACACTGTGGATTTCAGAAGTTATAGATGCCATTTCCAAAGGAGCATCCTCTGCGGCAGGTTTTTCGAAAGTAATATTGCAGCGGTTGATATTGTAGGATATTTCCGGTTGCAGGAAATGACGTTCAAAGTTGATACGCATAAAGACAGAGCCGAAATAGCCTATCTTGTAGTTATTCTGCACCTCGTCTATGGTGATTCCGTTTAATGTAAGATTAGATACAAGGAAGAGCGAAGAGGTGAAACCACCTTTAATACCGAAGTTCACCGGACGATCATGGTGATGTTTCTTCAGTGGTTCTTCAACCGCTGTACCGGGCACAAGATGAGATTGCCCCCACGTTGTAGCGGGGAAAAACAAAAGGCACAGGATAAATATTTTCAAAACTTTGTTCATCACTTACCACTAACCGTTAATCACTATCTTTTCTTCTCAACAGACCAGCCAAATTTACCGATCTTTTCACCCAATTCATAGTATCCTCCATGTACATAAACCAGTGGATTAGCTTCCGCCAGCTCCAGTTTCCCGGTTTCCGGGTTCAAGTTCCGGTCGTCGGCACGCACGTTTACCACATCGGCAATAAACATATCATGCGAGCCGAGTGACATGATTTCCTTTACACGACATTCTATACACAAAGGGGATTCTTCAATAAGAGGGGCATTGACCACAGTGCTTTTTCCCGGTGTCAGATGCATTTCTTCAAACTTATTGTAGTCTTTCCCGGAACGTACGCCACACCAATCCGTTGCATGCGCCATATCTTTGGTAGTGAGATTGATGACAAACTCCATATTCCGTTTCAGGATTTCGTAGGAGTGGCGTTCGGGACGTACTGAAATATAGCACATGGGCGGGTTCGTACAAATCGTTCCCGTCCATGCAATTGTTAATATGTTATATTCTTCCGGAATGCTTCCGCAGCTTACCAATACGGCAGGAAGCGGGTAAATCATTGTTCCGGGCTTCCAGTCTTGTTTCATGACTAAAGAGTTACGAGCTCTTATATTATTTCAATTTCGTTCCTGTTTTGTTCTTTCTCGCAATAATGGCATCGGATCACACAATTCTCCTTATCCACTACATGGAATAACGTCGCCATGGGCTCGTTGTTCGTAATACATTTGGGATTAGCACACTTTACAATGCCGCGAAGTTCTTCAGGAAGGCTAACTTCACGTTTTTCCACCACTTCATAATCCCGAATAATATTCAGCTTCACATTAGGTGCTACCACGGCGATACGATTAATTTCGTCATCGCAGAAAAATTTATCCGCAATTTTAATAATGCCTTTAGTACCCAGCTTTCCGCTTTTGAGATTAAAGCCAATGGTGATATTGTTATTCATGTGTTCAAGTCCCAGCAAAGAGACTACTGTGAACAGATTTTCAGAGGGGATATGGTCGATAACTGTACCGTTTTCTAATGCGGCAACCTGTAATTCTTGTTTTTTTTCGCTCATCTTTCAATTTACAATTTAGCAATTTACAAAGTACAATTTAGGCTTTTACCTCATCCAGTGTAATGCCTAATACATCGCAGAGGATAGCCTCACGAGCATACAGACCGTTTTGAGCTTGCTGGAAGTAGTAAGCTTTCGGATTATCGTCTACGTCATAAGCGATTTCATTGACGCGGGGCAGGGGATGCAGAATGCATAAATTGGGACGAGTATGTTCCAGCATCTTGTTGCGCAGGATGTAAACGTTCTTCACCCGTTCGTACTCCATGAGGTCAGTGAAGCGTTCACGCTGCACACGGGTCATGTAGAGGATGTCGGCATCCGCTATGGTTTCTTCCGTAAAGTCCGTATGTTCCACGTATTTGATGCCATGATCACGGCAGTAAATTTTGTATTCTTCGGGCATTCTCAATTCATCAGGAGCTATGAAGTGGAAAGTCGGGTTGAAGTGGCGCATTGCCATCAGCAGTGAGTGTACGGTGCGGCCATATTTGAGGTCGCCAACGAGGAAAATATTCAGGTTCTCCAGTGTACCCTGGGTTTTGTAGATGGAGTAGAGGTCGAGCATCGTTTGTGAAGGATGCTGGTTGGCTCCGTCTCCGGCATTGACGATAGGCACTGTGGTTACTTCGCTGGCATAGCGGGCGGCTCCTTCCAGATGATGCCGCATCACGATGATATCGGCGTAGTTGCTCACCATTTTGATGGTATCTTTCAGGGTTTCGCCTTTCGAAGAACTCGTTGCTTTGGGGTCACTAAACCCGATTACACGGGCTCCCAAGCGGTTGGCTGCTGTTTCAAAACTGAGTCTTGTGCGGGTAGACGGCTCGAAAAAGAGGGTGGCAACCACTTTCCCTTCCAGCAGCCTACGGTTGGGACGGGCTTCAAACTGCTTCGCCATCTCGATCATGTAGAGGATTTTTTCCTTGCTATGCTCGGCAATGGTGACTAAACTTCTGTTTTCCATATCGTTCGTTATTTTAATTCTTTTCGAGAGTTCAAAGGTACGGAAAAGATGCGGAGTACGGAAGAAAGACGGGAGAAAATTTAGAAGTTTTTTTCGTCTCCATAGACGGTGATCTTCAGTTTATGGGACAAAGAGTTTTGCCCTATGAGCTGAAAAAAATATCTCGTGGGGCGAAAAAACAATCTTACGGGATGAAGTTTCTTATGCGGTGAGATGAATGCCGGAATTTGTTTGGATCATTACCAGCATCAGCAGTAGCTTTTCTTTTTCTTTTCTGCTGTTGTTGTTATATAAAGAATATATAAGAAAGAAAAATGCATTGTCTGTTTTAGTGAAAGTGTTGAATAATAGCATTTTGCCCTTCTTGATCACACTTTGTTCCTAAGCAAAAAAATGCGTTTTTTTGCAAAAAACAGCTTGGAATCGGCCGTTTCCTAAACAAAAAACGCCTCCAAAATGCCAGGTTTCATCACCCCAAACGCCACACTTTATCATCGGAAATGCTACATTTCATTCTCCGAAATGCCACACTTTGTGCTTGCTGAAGTGTGGCATTTTACCCATTAAGATGTGGCATTTCCGATGATAAAGTGTGGCGTTTTAAGAGTTTTCTATAGAATTTATAAGGGTGTTCCAATATAATTCCGTACCTTTGCCTTATTATTTTTACAGGTAATCTATTTTATTGATTTAGTGAATTTACAGTAATAAACATGATAAAGAACATCATAAAAATCCTTTGGATATTCTTAGCCGTCATAGTATTGGCTTGCGTCACTGTTTTCTTCTCCATTGCAAAAGGTTGGATAGGCTATATGCCTCCTGTCGAAGATCTGGAAAACCCCAATTATAAGTTTGCTACACAAATTTTCTCAGAAGACGGGAAGGTGCTCGGAACTTATTCTTTTAGTAAAGAGAATCGTGTGTATGTAGGCTATAATGATCTGTCTCCTAATATTATCAATGCTTTGATTGCAACGGAAGATGTGCGTTTTGCCAAACACTCCGGAATTGATGCCATCGCATTGTTCCGCGCTATCGTGAAGCGTGGTTTGTTATTTCAGACGAATGCAGGTGGAGGTAGTACGATAACACAACAATTATCCAAGCAGCTTTATTCGCCCAGTGCGGATAATGTAATGGAACGTTTGTTTCAGAAACCCATCGAGTGGGTGATTGCCGTGAAATTGGAACGTTATTACACTAAAGAAGAGATACTTACCATGTATCTTAATAAATTTGATTTCTTGAACAATGCAGTAGGTATTAAAACTGCTGCCAATACTTATTTCGGTTGCGATCCAAATGATTTAAAGATAGAAGAAGCCGCTATGCTTGTAGGAATGTGCAAGAATCCATCTTATTTTAATCCTGTACGATATAATGAACGTTCACGCGGGCGTCGTAACGTGGTGCTTGATCAGATGCGTAAAGCCGGATATATCACAGCGGAAGAATGTGATTCTTTGCAGGCCCTTCCGCTTGTTCTGAAATATACTCGCGTTGATCATAATGAAGGAATGGCAACTTACTTCCGCGAATATCTGCGTGGTGTATTGAATGCAAAGAAACCTGTAAAGGGAGATTATCGTGGTTGGCAGATGCAAAAATTCTATGAAGATTCTCTTGACTGGGAAAATAATCCTTTATTTGGTTGGTGTGAAAAGAATACTAAGAAAGATGGCTCTAAATATAATCTTTATACAGACGGTCTGAAAATTTATACCACTATTGACTCTCGTATGCAGCAATATGCAGAAGAGGCGGTAGAAGAGCACCTGAAAGAATTGCAAGGCTATTTCTTCAAAGAAAAGAAAGGACGTAAAAAAGCGCCTTACAGTAACAGAATTACGCAGGAGCAGGTAGATGAAATTCTTACCCGCACTATGAAACAGTCCGACCGTTATCGTATCATGAAGAAAGCCGGGGCATCGGATGCCCAAATTGAAAAAGCTTTCAATACACCTGAAGAAATGTCGGTATTTACCTGGAATGGTGAAAAGGATACAATCATGACACCTATGGATTCTATCCGCTATTACAAACACTTCCTCCGTGCAGGTTTTATGTCTATGAATCCGCATAATGGGCATGTGAAAGCATATGTCGGAGGGCCTAATCATCATTATTTTAAATATGATATGGCAATGGTAGGTCGCCGTCAGGTGGGGTCCACCATTAAGCCTTATGTCTACACATTAGCTATGGAGAATGGCTATTCTCCTTGTGATGAAGCGCGTCATGTGGAATATACTTTAATTGATGAAAACGGCAAACCGTGGACGCCCCGTAATGCCAATACTAAACGTTATGGAGAAATGGTAACTGTGAAGTGGGGATTGGCTAACTCTGACAACTGGATCACAGCGTATCTGATGAGTAAGCTCAACCCATATTCTCTGAAACGCTTGATTGAAAGTTTTGGTGTACGTAATCGTGAAATTGTGCCGTCAGTTTCTTTATGTCTTGGTCCTTGCGAAATTTCGGTAGGAGAAATGGTCAGTGCTTATACTGCATTCCCCAATAAAGGTATCCGTGTAGCTCCACTGTTTGTAACTCGCATTGAAGATAATGACGGAAATGTATTAGCTACGTTCTCTCCGGAAATGGAAGAGGTTATCAGTGTTTCCAGCGCTTATAAGATGTTGGTTATGCTTCGTGCCGTTATTAATGAGGGAACAGGTGGACGTGTTCGTCGCTTAGGTGTGAAAGCTGATATGGGTGGTAAGACCGGAACAACTAACTATAATGCAGATGGTTGGTTTATGGGCTTTACTCCTTCACTGGTATCCGGATGCTGGGTTGGTGGAGAAGAGCGCGATATTCATTTCGATACCATGCTGCATGGGCAAGGTGCTTCTATGGCATTGCCTATCTGGTCTAAATATATGGTAAAAGTGCTTGGAGACAAGACACTGGGATATGATGAAAATGAGACATTCCAACTTCCGGAAGGTTTCGATCCTTGTAAGGATAATGGGGACGTTAATTTTGAATCGGCATCAGAAACTGGTTTGGATGACTTCTTTGATTAAAGTTCAAGTGTCGGTCTAAATTCTTGATTTCGAAAGTGGTTTATACAATCAGCATCGGTAGTAACGAGCAACAGAAAGAGAATCTTTCGTTGGCGCGGAAGCGGTTGAAAGAACTGTTTCCTGGTATTCGTTTTTCTACGGAAGAAGAGACTAAACCGCTTTATTTCCGGCGTTCATCCTTATTTTCCAATCAGGTGGCACGTTTTATTTCCAGTAGCGATGCGGCGGAAATAACTTCTTGTTTGAAAGCTATTGAACGGGAAGCGGGGCGGATGCCTGAAGAGAAAAAGCAAGAAATAGTCCGGTTGGATCTGGACTTATTATCATGTGATGACACAGTCTATAAACCCGATGATTTAAAAAGGGACTATATTTGCCGGGGATTGAAAGAAATAGAGTAATTTAAAATGGGTACGCGGACGACGCGGATAAAGCGGACGAACGCGGATCTATAAAATAGTAAATATAAATATGTTGAAGTTTTTAGGAATCATTCCCGCCCGTTACGCATCCACGCGTTTTCCTGCAAAACCGTTGGCCATGCTGGGAGGTAAAACTGTAATACAGCGAGTATATGAACAAGTGGCAGGTATTCTGGACGATGCTTATGTGGCCACAGATGATGAACGGATCGAAGAAGCTGTAAAAGCTTTCGGAGGTAAAGTAGTGATGACTTCCGTTAATCATAAAAGTGGTACGGATCGTTGCTATGAAGCATATACTAAAATAGGGGGAGACTTTGATGTCGTAGTCAACATTCAGGGTGACGAACCTTTTATTCAACCCTCCCAACTGGAAACTGTAAAAGCTTGCTTCGACGACATTACGACCCAGATTGCTACACTGGTGAAACCTTTTACTCCTGAGAATGGATTTGAAGCTTTGGAGAATATCAATTCTCCGAAAGTAGTGCTGAATAAGAATATGAATGCACTCTATTTCAGCCGCTCCATTATTCCTTATCAGCGAAATGCGGAAAAACAAGATTGGCTGAAAAATCACACTTATTATAAGCATATAGGATTATACGCCTATCGTGCTGAAGTTTTAAAAGAGATTACTTCGTTGCCGCAATCTTCGCTGGAACTGGCAGAATCGCTGGAACAACTCCGTTGGCTGGAGAATGGTTATACCATTAAAGCCGGTATTACCGAAGTAGAGACTATTGGCATTGATACTCCCCAGGATTTGGAAAAGGCTGAAGAATTCTTGAAAATATGTTAGACAGAACTATCCAGCCCCGTATTTGTGAGCCGGAACAACTGGCAGTGCCATCTCCCGAATGTCGGGTGATGAAAAATGGCATACCTTTATATATACTCAATGCCGGGGATAATGAAGTAGTCCGAATTGATCTGTTGATAGAGGGTGGACGCTGGCAACAGAGCCAACGCTTGCAGGCTTTGTTTACCAACCGGATGCTGCGCGAAGGTACCCGGCGTTATTCAGCCGCGGCCATTGCCGAAAAATTGGATTACTATGGTGCTTGGTTGGAGCTTTCCAGCTCGTCCGAGTATGCTTATATCACCCTTTATTCTTTGAATAAATATCTGCCGGAAACTTTAGATATTTTTGAATCTATCGTAAAAGAACCTCTTTTCCCTGAAAAAGAGTTGGGAGTGATTATCGACAGCAATATCCAGCAATTTCTTGTGAACAGCTCCAAGGTGGACTTTCTGGCCCATCGCACTTTGATAAATGCCGTATATGGCGATACGCATCCGTGCGGGCAATTAGTGCAGAAGGAAGATTATCATTTGATTAATCCTTCTGTCTTGCAATCGTTTTACGACCGATATTATCATTCCGGAAATTGCAGTATCTATCTTGCGGGGAAGGTCAGCGAAGACGCTATCCGTCGTATTGAAACTCTTTTTGGAAGTGAACCTTTCGGTAAAGATTTCCGCAAACCGGAAAAACTGTCTTATGTTCCGGTAACTTCTTCTGAGAAACGTATTTTTATCGAGCGTGCCGATGCAATGCAAAGTGCTGTTCGCATGGGAATGCTTTCTTTGGATCGACGCCATCCTGACTATTTGAAAGTTCGCGTTCTGGTTACCTTGTTCGGAGGGTATTTCGGTAGCCGTTTGATGTCTAATATTCGTGAAGATAAAGGATATACGTATGGTATATCTGCCGGTATCATGCCTTATCCCGATAGTGGACTGTTGGTTGTCAATGCAGAGACTGCCAATGAATTTGTAGGGCCGCTTATCAAAGAAGTTTACCATGAAATAGATCGCCTGCAAAATGACCTCGTACCTGCCGAAGAACTTGCTATGGTGAAAAACTATATGTTGGGCGATATGTGTCGCAGCTATGAGTCTGCCTTCTCACTGGCGGACGCTTGGATCTTTATTCATACTTCCGGCCTTCCCGATTCGTATGTGAGGGATGCCGTAGAAGCAGTGAAGACAATTACTCCTGTCGAGATACGCGAACTTGCCTCACGCTATTTGTGCAAAGAGACATTAAAAGAAATCGTATCCGGCAAAAAAATGTCATAAAAAAGGTGTGATACCCCTTCCTTTTAGCAGATTAATTGTATCTTTGTGCAAATACTATATAAGGCGTGTAACAAGTTGCTGCGTTTACACGTCTTATTATTAAAATCGCTAATTTATAATTTTCAATGAAATATCTATATACTGCACTCATTCTGGTATTCATGTCCCAAGGCGGGGCGACGGCCCAGGAAAAGAAATCCGGTTTCTTCGACAAAGTAAAAACAACTTTCTCTTCTGAAATAAAGATAGGAACTCATACCTTTAAAGACGGTTCCGTATATACGGGTGAAATGAAAGGACGTAAACCCAACGGAAAGGGTAAGACGGTTTTCAAGAATGGCAATGTCTACGAAGGTGAATATGTGAAAGGAAAGCGTGAAGGATATGGTACTTATACATTTCCTGACGGAGAGAAGTACGAAGGACAATGGTTTCAGGACCAGCAACACGGTAAGGGTATCTACTATTTCATGAACAACAACCGCTATGATGGCATGTGGTTTCAGGATTATCAGCAAGGCAAAGGTACAATGTACTACTATACCGGTGACATTTACGAAGGAGACTGGGTAAATGATAAACGTGAAGGTCAAGGTACATACACCTGGAAAAACGGTTCCAAATATGAAGGTTCCTGGAAGAATGATAAGAAAGAGGGTAAAGGTACTTTTGTCTGGAATGACGGCTGTAAATACGAAGGTGACTGGAAGAACGATGTGCGTGATGGAAAAGGAACTTTCGAATATGCCAATGGAGATAAATATGTAGGCGACTGGAAAGATGATATGCAACATGGCAAAGGTATTTACTTCTTCCACACCGGCGACCGCTATGAAGGTGCGTATGTGCAGGGTGAACGTACTGGAGCCGGTATTTATTATCATGCCAACGGTAATAAATATGTAGGAAACTTCAAAGACGGCATGCAACATGGAAAAGGTGTATTCACCTGGGCAAATGGTGCAGTCTATGACGGCGACTGGAAAGATAACCAACGTGACGGCCGCGGAACGTATAAATGGAATGTAGGTGATTCCTACGAAGGCGAATGGAAAAACAACCAGTTCAATGGTCAGGGAACCCTGATTATGACAGACGGAACTAAGTATAAAGGTGGTTTTGTGAATGGTATGGAAGAAGGTAACGGTATACAGGAGGATAAAAACGGTAATCGTTACGAAGGCTTCTTCAAGCAAGGCAAAAAACACGGTCCTTTTGTTGAAACAGATAAAAACGGAAAAGTAATAAAAAAGGGCACGTATAAAATGGGAAGACTGGAATTAAATTAAAAATTAATAATTAAAAATTAAAGGCTGCGCAGTTAATGTAACATCGCGCAGCCTTTAATTTTTAATTATTAATTTTTAATTTCTAAATTGCCAAAGGCAATTTAGATAATGTATTGTGAACTGATAGACTCATTATTCACCACTCTCTTGATGGTTTCTGCAAACATATCAGCAATACTGAGTTGTTTCACTTTCGCGCATTTCTTAGAGTAGGGGATACTATCGGTAAATACGATTTCGGTCAGACTGGATTCCTGTACACGGAAAGACGCCGGGTCGGACATTACACAGTGGCTTGCAATAGCGCGTACTGATTTAGCACCGGCATCCAACATAATGTTAGCTGCTTTGGTGATAGTACCGGCTGTATCTACGATGTCATCTACCAATACTACATTCTTATCGGTTACATCACCGATAATCTGCATGGATGCAACTTCGTTTGCTTTCTCACGTGATTTGTTGCACAATACCAGGGGAACTCCCAAATACTTTGAGAATGTGCTGGCACGTTTGGAACCACCCACATCCGGCGTAGCGATTACAAGATCTTTCAATTTCAAGGACTCAATATAGGGGAGGAACACTGCCGAAGCATACAAGTGATCTACCGGAATGTTGAAGAAACCTTGGATTTGATCAGCATGGAGATCCATCGTAATCAAACGATCGATACCTGCTACTGAAAGTAAATCGGCTACTAACTTTGCGCCGATAGAAACGCGAGGTTTGTCTTTTCTGTCCTGTCGTGCCCAACCGAAATATGGAATGACTGCAACAACGCTTTTAGCAGACGCTCTTTTAGCAGCGTCGATCATCAGCAGAAGTTCCATTAAATTGTCGGAATTAGGGAAGGTGGATTGAACCAGGAATACATGTGCGCCACGAATTGACTCTTCATAGGAAACAGCAAACTCACCATCAGCAAAGTGGGTGATGTTCATCTTTCCCAGAGGGCAATCAAGGCTTGCGCAGATTTTCTCTGCAAGGTATCTCGAGTTAGTTCCGGAGAATACCATTACGGGTGCTTTTTCGCTCATTTTGTAATAGATGTTACCTATTTGTTTAATACGGCTGCAAAGTTATGAATTTCCCGCTACATTCTACAAGACTTATTGTAGAAAAATCTTTTTTCTTTCCCGGATTTATTTGTAGCTTTGCTAAGTGAAACGGTTTCCTCATATACGATTGGTGGGCTTACTGTGTTTTTGCATAGTAATGATTTCTTGTGTGGGTACTGCTCCCACCAAGGAAGTACATCTTATCGATTCGCTCAACCAAGTGGCTTATTCTTATCGGTATAAAGACCTGGACTCTTCTTGTCATGCTGCCACACAAGCTTATGGAAAAGTGAATCTGTATAGTCAAGGGAAAGCGGAAGCATCCAATAATCTGGGTTTTTGTGCTTTTATGCGCATGGATTTTGAGAAAGCGGAGAAGTTTCATAAAGATGTGTATAGTCTCACGAAAAATGAACTGGAATTGCTGGTTGCCGATATCGGATTGATGAAAATCTATCAGCGGACGGCCATGAACAAAGAATTTTATGACTATCGGAACAGTGCCCTCCGCCGCATGAAACGAATAGATGAAGATAACAAGCTTTTCGTAGATAAGCACGAACGGTTGAGACTGAACTATGCACGCTCCGAATTTTATATCGTTTCCGCAGTTTATTACTACTATCTGCAACAACGTCCGGAAGCGGTGGCTTCCATCAACGAAATATATCCGCAGGAAGAACTTGCAGCGGATACGAACCAGTTACTGTATTATCATTATATAAAAGGATCGGCAGCACTTTGTGATGGTGAAACGGCGGATGAGCGTCGTTTGCGTGAATTCGACGAACTGTATACAACTTGGAAAATGGCATCTCGCGGAGGATACTTGTATTTTGAAGGTAATGGAGTGCAGGGGCTTGCTAATCTGATGGCATCTCCCGATAATTATGACTTTTTCCAGGTCAGGCGTTCTCATGCATTGAAACAGTTTGATGTTCCCGTGGATTCTTTGTTGCCCATGCGTTTAGGACAATTGGCTTTGAAGAAATTCAAGCAATATAATGATGTGTATCAGATTGCCGGTGCCTATGTTTCTATTGGTAAATATTTGAATGCGCATGATAACTACGCCGAAGCATTGGATACATTGACGCTTGCCTTGGAGTGCGTGAACAGTCATCATCGCCGTTTTTATGATTGCCACGATAGCCTGGACTGGTTGAAAACCTATGATATACGGGATACCATTTCTTCAGAAAAAGCATGGATAGAGCGTAAGTTACGAACCGTTCCGGAATGGATTTCACGTATTCGCGAACAACTGAGTGTTACGTATGCCGGACTGGAAATGAAGCAACATTCCGATTATAATCGCAATATTTATCTGGATATTCTGGAAGATACCCGGCAGGATAAGGAGTTGGAAAGCCGTTATCAGGCTTTGGAAAGTGAAGCCCGGCAACTCAATATTTTACTCTTCTTCGTGATTGTCGGTTTTATACTGGTGGTTTTATTTTTTTGGATATTCAATAAGCGGTCTAAAGAACGTAATCATATCCATTTGCACCGTTTGAGGCAGATGTTGGACATTTGTCAGAAAATAACCGCTTCTATTCCCACGGACGCGCAGACGGAAGAAGAAATTGTAGATGCCATTCTTTCTGCTGTGCAGACAGATATAGAGGAACTTTTCAATGTAAAAGACATTCGAATAGAAGATGGGCAGTTGGTATTACCCAAACGTCTTACGAAGGATGAGAAAGCAATACTACATGTGATTGCTCCTTATATTACATGGGCGCTTGATAATGGCATGACTTCCATTTCGCTGGGTGACGAACGCCGCCGGTTGGAAAAAGAACGGTACGTGTACGAACAGCATATAGCCGGAAATAAACGTCAGAATCTTATAAAGAAAGCGTGTATGGCCATTGTGAACGGTATTCATCCGTACATAGACCGTATTATTAATGAAGTGCATAAACTGACGGAAAAGGGTTTTATCCATGACGAACACATCAAAGCCGAGAAGTATCAATATATGGACGAATTGGTGACAACCATCAATGAATACAATGATATCCTTGCTTTATGGATTAAAATGAAACAAGGTAGCCTGAGCTTGAATATAGAAACATTCGGGTTGAACGAGCTTTTCGATCTGATACGGAAAGGAAGCCGTGCTTTCGAGATGAAACAGCAACAACTGGAAGTGACACCAACGGATACCTATGTGAAAGCTGACAAGGCGTTGACGTTGTTTATGATAAACACGCTTGCAGAAAATGCCCGTAAATATACTCCAAAGGGAGGTAAGGTAAAGGTCTATGCAAATCCGACAGAAGAATATGTGGAAATCTCAGTAGAAGATAACGGTTATGGCCTTTCTGAAGAAGATGTGACGCGTATTGTCGGTGAGAAATTGTATAATTCGCAGGAAATAGGCATACTGGATGCTGCCGACCGGGAAGAACTGCTGAAAAACAAAGGGAGCGGCTTCGGCCTGATGAATTGTAAAGGTATCATTGAGAAATACCGGAAGACGAACGAAGTATTCAGAGTCTGTTTATTCAATGTAGAAAGTACTTTAGGGAAGGGCAGCCGTTTTTATTTCCGTTTGCCTACAGGAGTGCGTAAAACTTTGATGGTATTTCTGTGCATATTCTTTTCTATAGGCATGAGTTCGTGCAATAAAGCAGTGGAGGAAGCGGTGATGCAACCGGATGAAATCTATGCGCAAACGGCTCAGGATTCTTTGTCATTAGCTGCGGAAAATGAGTTTGAAGCTCTGTTGAATGAGGCGTCAGACTATGCCAATGATGCCTATTATAGTAATGTGGAAGGAAATTTTGAACAGGCTTTGGAATATGTAGACTCTGCCATGTCTTGCCTGAATGCGCATTATAAAAGGTATGCCCAAGAACCGCAGCGCTATATGTCATTGAGAGGAGAAGGGGAACCGGGGGAATTATCCTGGTGGAATGATCTTTTCAATTCAGACTTTCATGTCATTCTGGATATCCGGAATGAGGCGGCTGTCGCTTTTCTTGCGTTGAAACAATGGGATGCATACAGTTATAATAATGCCGCTTATACGACTTTGTACAAATTGCTGGGTGAGGATCAGTCTTTGGAGGAATATTGTCGTCAACTGGAACGTTCCACCAATAATAAGATGGTGGGGGTTATCCTGTTTATCGGACTTATAGCTATGTTGCTCTTGGGATATTACATCCTGTATATTCGTAAACGTCTTGTAAACCGTTGGAATCTGGAACAGGTTTTGGAAATCAATAGACAGATATTTGCTGCCTCCCTGATACAAGTTCCCGAAACAGAAGAGGCATTGCAACGGGAAGAAGATACCCTGAAAGCTATTCCTCAACGTATCGTTGACGAAGGCTTCGATGCCGTAAATGAGTTGCTAAGTATTGATCGGTTGGGAATCGCCGTTTATAATGAAACGACACATCAACTGGAATATGCGTCAAATTCTATAGAAAATGAGTTGTCCTCTGTGGGAGATAATGGATCATCTACGGCAGAAGATGAACTTTGGAAGGAAGTAGTTCAACGCTGTTTTGAACAGCATACTCAACTGTCCGCACCGGGATTTGAAGCTTTGCCTTTGGTGGTGGATGCTGCGGGTGATTCGCGCTGTGTGGGTGTGTTATATCTTGAACGGCAAGAGAATGTCGATCAAGAGACGGCTCATCTATTGCTGGAATTGATTGCGCGGTATATAGCGATTGTGGTCTTCAATGCAGTAGTGAAACTGGCAACGAAATACCGCGACATCGAAGCTGCGCATGAAGAAGCACACCGGGCGTCATGGGAGGACGGTATGTTGCATGTGCAGAATATGGTGCTTGATAATTGTCTTTCCACCATCAAGCACGAGACAATTTATTATCCGAATAAGATCAAGCAACTCATTGGTAAACTCCGTTCAGGTATTCTCTCAGAAACGGAAGAAAAAGAGACGGTTTCAGCTATCAGCGAATTGATAGAATATTATAAAGGTATATTTACCATCTTGAGTTCGTGCGCATCGCGACAGTTGGAAGAAGTTACGTTCCGTCGCGGGATAATTTCTGTACCGGAGTTGTTTGCTCTGGCAGAAAAGTATTTCCGTAAAGCAAATAAGGGAAAAGGGATTGCTGTATCTTTCTCTACAAGAGCTATTGATGAAAGAGTGGTCGGAGATTTTATCCAACTTCGTTTCTTATTGGAGAATCTGATAGACGAAGCCTTGTCTGTTTCTCTGGATGGAGAAATACATTTGGCTGCAGTAGTAGACGGAGAATATATTCGTTTCCTTTTCACTGATATGCGAAGGACGAAAACCCGTGAGGAATTAAATCAACTTTTCTATCCAAACCTGGAACGTATGACGGCAACAGGAGAAAAAGGAGAGTTGCGAGGTACGGAGTATCTCGTCTGCAAGCAGATTATTCGCGACCATGACGAGTTTGCCGGAAAACGTGGCTGTCGCATCAATGCTGAACCGGCTGAGAATAGTGGATTTACAGTTTATTTCACGATACCGAGAAGAAAATAAAATTAAAGAATATGGAAGACAAGAAATTCAAAGTAATTATTGTAGAAGACGTCAAACTTGAACTGAAAGGAACGGAAGAAATCTTCCGCCATGAAATACCCAACGCAGAAGTTATCGGTACGGCCATGACCGAAAGTGAATTCTGGACATTGATAGAAGCCGGAGTTCCTGACTTGGTATTGCTGGATTTAGGTTTGGGTGGTTCTACTACTATTGGTGTGGATATCTGCCGGAATATATTTAAGCGCTATCCGGGAGTACACGTACTCATATTTACCGGAGAAATTCTGAATGAAAAGCTTTGGGTGGATGTTCTGAATGCGGGTGCTGACGGTATTATTTTGAAAACAGGTGAGCTGCTTACGAAAACAGATGTACAGGCAGTAATGGATGGAAAGAAGCTGGTTTTTAATTATCCTATTCTGGAAAAAATTGTAGACCGTTTCAAGCAATCTGTTGCGAATGATGCCAAACGTCAGGAAGCGGTTATTAGTTATGATATTGATGAGTATGACGAACGTTTCCTACGCCATCTGGCATTGGGGTATACCAAAGATATGATTGCTAACCTGAAAGGCATGCCTTTTGGAGTTAAATCTCTGGAAAAGCGTCAGAATGATTTGGTAAACCGTCTGTTTCCACAAGGAGAGCGGGTAGGAGTGAATGCAACCCGTCTGGTTGTGCGTGCTTTGGAACTCCGTATTCTTGATATAGATAATCTGGAAGCAGATGATGAATAACAAATGGCGTTTACCGCATCCGGCAACAATGTTTCTTTTGTTGACGCTGGCTGTCATTGTCCTATCATGGATATTTGACATTTACGGCCTGAGCGTGTTTCAACCGCAAACAGGGGAGGAGATACGGGTACAAAGTTTGCTTAGTCCGGAAGGTGTTCGTTGGCTGTTGCGGCATGTGGTTACTAATTTCACGGGGTTTGCTCCGCTGGGCTTGGTAATTGTGGCTATGTTTGGTATCGGGGTGGCACAACATTCAGGTTTTATAGATGCTTGTATCCGCGGTGGGGCACGTCGTAAGCATAATCCATGGCGCATGGTGATACTGGTTATTTTCTTGGGATTGCTTTCCAATGTAGTAGGTGATGCCGGATACATAATTCTTTTACCGATTGCAGCAACTTTATTCCATTCGGTCGGGTTGCATCCGGTTGCAGGTATTATTACGGCATACGTTTCTGTTTCGTGTGGGTATAGTGCTAACCTGATGCTGAGTACTTTGGATCCTATGCTTGCTGCCACTACCCAAGAAGCTGCGGACATGGCAAATGTGTCACCTGGAAATACAGGGCCTTTATGCAATTACTATTTCTTGTTTGCATCTACTTTTTTGCTGGCTTTTATTATTTATCAGGTAACCCGTCGTAATCTTCTTCCGGCTTTGGGGGAATATGTCGGTCATATTCGTTTCAATGGTTATAAGCAATTATCCCGCAAAGAGCGTCGTGCTATGATAGGTGCAGTATCTATCGGGGTGATTTATACAACCGTGATTCTTTGGGCTACTTTCTCTTCATGGGGTATTTTGCGTAGTGTGAATGGTGGTCTGATCCGTTCTCCTTTTATAGAGGGCATTCTGTTTCTGCTTTCTTTTGGTATCGGGCTTATGGGGATGGTTTATGGCTTTGCTTCCGGCCGTTATCGTACAGATGGAGATGTGATTGAGGGGCTTACTCAACCTATGAAATTGTTGGGTGTTTACTTTGTTATCGCTTTCTTTGCTGCTCAGATGTTTGCGTGTTTCGAGTATTCTCATTTGGATAAATGTATAGCTATTATGGGAGCGGACATGCTTTCGTCCATCCATCTTGGGAGTTTATGGATACTCATTCTATTTATTCTCTTTACAGCACTTGTGAACCTTATTATGGTTTCTGCCACTGCCAAGTGGACTTTCATGTCCTTCATCTTTGTTCCGTTCTTTGCCAATATGGGGATTTCTCCGGATATGGTGCAATGCGCTTTTCGTATTGGCGACAGTGCCACCAATGCCATCACTCCTTTCATGTTCTACATGCCTCTTATCCTTACTTACATGCAGCAATATGATAAGCAAGCGACCTATGGTTCATTACTGAAATATACATGGAGATACTCTTTATATATATTATTAGCTTGGACTTTGTTATTTATTTTATGGTATGTAACTGGTTTACCATTAGGATTATAACATCTAATCGGATATAAAAGCATCTGTTTACAAAATATTTTCTGCGTAAAATCTTTGCAAATTTCACAGAAAAGCGTACCTTTGCACCGCAATTAAGGATGGTTCCGTAGCTCAGCTGGATAGAGCAACGCCCTTCTAAGGCGTGGGTCTTGCGTTCGAATCGCAACGGAATCACAGAAGAAAAGTCGCAAATCGCTAATAAATAAGCATTTGCGACTTTTCTGTTTCATTAATTAGGGTAATTCTGTAGAATACGGGGATTTTTCTGTATGATTTATTTTCATTCTAAATATAATCTATTTTGATCATGTGCACAATTTGTTTTTCTCATGCTGTTGGTCTCTAGATAGTCCCCCTTGAAATTTACGTAAAATAACATTTGTTACAGCTGTCCTAAAAACTACAAAAAAGTTAAAATGGTTTTGCTCCTATAGCTATGAACACTAATTTTGGGATATCAACTTTTAAAATTTAAAGCACATGAAAAAATTTTTGTTATCCATTGCGCTGTGTTGTGCAGCAACTAACTTTTTTGCGCAAACTACAGAACCTGGAAATCTAATTAACGAAGGAAAGGCAGCACTCGAAGCCAAAAATTACCAGGAAGCATTTACAAAATTCAGTACCTACCTGACACAGACAAACAATCAGGACTCTGTTATCGCTTACAACTGCGGCGTTTGTGCCGATAAAATCAAAAAACCGGAAGAAGCTCTCAAGTATTTTGATATTGCTATTCAAAAGAAATACAATCTGGGAAATGCATATGTAGGTAAAGCCGGTGCATTGAAGGATTTGAAAAAAGACAGTGAGTATCTTGCCACTTTGAAAGAGGGTATAGAAGCAGCTCCGGAAAATAAGACATTGAAAAGACTTCATGCTAATTATTATCTGAACGCCGGTATTAAAGCACAAAAGGCTAATAAACTGGATGATGCTGAGGAAGCTTTCAAACAAGTACTTGCTGACGATGAAAAGAATACCAACGCATTGTACAGCTTGGGTACACTTTCTTATAATAAGGCAGCTTTAGTTCTGAAGAATGCAGCACCATTGGCTAATTCAGATAAAGCTAAGTATGATGCACAGAAAGAAATCGCTGACAAAAACTTCCAGAATGCTAAAACGTATCTGGAACGTGCACTCCCCTTACTCTCGGCAGACAAACCTCGTGAAAAAAGTATGATAGATAATATTAAGAAACTATTACCGCAAATTGAAGCGCAATTGAAATAATCTATCGAAAAGAAGAATAAAAAAGCCGCGTTGGAATTTCCCGACACGGCTTTTTATTTATAGTATGTTATTTATTTCGTTTTCTTCAATACTACTGCTGTACGGGCAGGAATATATAACTTCAACCATTCCTTCTTCTCTTTTTCATAAAGAGGATCAGCAATAGTGAAATGTTTTACAGTGTCATCAGTCAATCCATTACCGCCATAAGCAGGATTATCCGTATTCAATACTACTTCATATGTGCCCGGAGAAACCAGGAAGCCATAATCGGTAAATGACTGTTTGGGATTGAAATTGAACACAAAGACATAATCTTTACGCATATATGCCAATACCTGATCGCCGTCATTGTGCCAGATTTCCTGAACAGGTGTTGCCTGGAAAGCTTTCACGCTCTTAATGGTTTTGAGCATATCAGCATCAAAGTCGGCCATATAGTGGTAAGTAAGATTCTTGTTATCTACCAGATCCCACTGACGGCGGGCATACTTGCATGACCATCCATTACCTTCACGTGGAAAATCAATCCATTCGGGGTGACCGAATTCGTTGCCCATGAAGTTAAGATAACCACCATTGATAGTACTTGAAGTCAGTAAACGTATCATCTTGTGAAGAGCAATACCACGATTCACTGTGTAGTTTTCATCACCTTTCTGCATATGCCAGTACATATCGGCATCTATCAGACGGAAGATAATCGTCTTATCGCCCACTAATGCCTGGTCATGACTTTCTGCATAAGATATGGTTTTTTCATCTTTACGACGATTGGTTACTTCCCAGAACATGCTGGATGGTTTCCAGTCTTCGTCTATTTTTTCCTTGATGGTCTTGATCCAATAATCGGGGATGTTCATAGCCATACGGTAATCAAAACCGTAACCGCCGTCTTCAACTTTAGCAGCAAGACCGGGCATTCCCGATACTTCCTCGGCAATCGTTATTGCTTTGGAATTTACTTCGTGGATAAGTTTGTTGGCAAGTGTCAGGTAGCAAATGGCATTGTCATCCTGATGGCCATTGAAATAGTCTCCATAATTACAGAAGGCTTCACCCAGTCCGTGACTATAATAGAGCATAGATGTTACACCATCGAACCGGAAGCCGTCGAATCCGTATTCCTCAAGCCAGTACTTACAATTAGAAAGAAGAAAATGGATAACTTCATTCTTTCCATAGTCGAAACAAAGTGAGTCCCAAGCCGGGTGTTCACGTCGTGCGCCGGGGTAGAAGTATTGATTCGGATCACCGGCAAAATTGCCCAATCCTTCCACTTCATTCTTTACTGCATGAGAATGAACGATGTCCATAATCACTGCAATACCCAATCCGTGTGCGGTATCGATCAACTCCTTCAATTCTTCCGGAGTACCGAAACGGGAAGAAGCGGCAAAGAAACTGGATACATGGTAACCGAAACTGCCGTAGTAGGGATGTTCCTGAATAGCCATGATTTGAATGCAATTGTATCCGGCTTTAGCTATGCGCGGAAGAGTTTTTTCACGGAACTCGTTGTAAGTTCCTACTTTATCTTCCTGTTGCGCCATACCGATATGGCATTCGTAGATAAGCAAAGGATCCGTATTAGGTTTAAATGTACGCTTCTTTACTTTATATGGCTTTTCCGGTGCCCAGACCTGTGCACTGAAAATCTTGGTTTGCTCGTCTTGTACCACCCGTGTTGCCCAGGCAGGAATACGTTCTCCGCAACCGCCTTCCCAATGTACAATGAGTTTGTATAAATCACCGTGTCTCATGGCATCTGCCGGGAGTTTGATTTCCCAAACACCATAATCCTTACGTTTCAGACTGTACTTCTTCAGTTCTTTCCATTCATTGAATGTGCCCACAATAAATATTTCTGTGGCGTTGGGTGCCCATTCACGGAAAATCCAGCCGTCAGCAGTACGGTGAAGTCCGAAATATAAATATCCCGAGGCAAAATCAGACAAAGTCTGTTTCCCTTTGTTCGTCAGTTCAGCCTCTTTGTCTAATACATGCTGATGACGGCCTTTGATGGCATCTTCGAAAGGTTCCAGCCAGGGGTCGTTTTTGATCAAATTCAATGTTTCCATAAAGGATGAGTTTTTGATTGATTGGATTATTATGCTTTCACTTTCACAATGACTTTCTTCACACCGTCGGGAGAAATGCCGGGAGCATGTCCGTCTTGAGGGAAGAATATAGCAAACATTCCAGGTTTTACAGTGATATAAGTTTCAGCCAGTCCTTCGAAGAAAGTAATATCTTTCTCTGCATTGTAGGGAGCATCAGCGGGTACGCAATCTTTTCCTGCGGTATAGCCCATTACTTCCGCACCGGAGAGAGGAATCTGGATATCTATAAATTCATTGTGTGTTTCCAGTTTGGCTTGTTCTTTAGCTTTAGGGGTAGTTTGAGCTACGTTTACAACCAGGTCTTTACCTTTCAGTTCGGTTTTGCCAACTTCCATTGCGTTCAAGTCATGTGATTGCAAGAATTCAATAGCTTGGGCGAACAAGGGGTTCAACGATGCATATTTTTCTAAATTTTCTAATCTATCTACTACCATAGCTTTAATGTTTTAAGTTAGTTATATTATTATCAAATTTTATTCAAAGTCGTCAATCGTGTAATTCAGGAAATCAGCAAAAGGTTTCATTTGCTTGAAGATTTCCGCCGTACGATCCACACAATCGGGTGCCAGAAAGAAGCTGTCCGGTTGATTGCAGTAACAGGTATATTCCTTGCATTTCAGATATTGTACATATTCAAAATCCTTTGGAAACCCTTTGGGAGCTGTTTTCAGGAAGTCTTCGCCTATTACCGGGAAGTATTGCTTGAAATCCGGATTTTCAACTATACCGCGAAATTCGTCTATGTTATCATACACTGCCTGTCGCACGGCTTTCAGCGTCTTAGGAGGCAGGCAATAGCTACCACCTGCCAACAGACAGTTGCCCGGTTCAATGTGAACATAGTAACCGCAGTGGTCTGATTTCTTACCGCGGGCGTTGATGTATCCGCCCAAATGAGTTTTATACGGGGTCTTGTCCTGCGAAAAGCGCGTATCACGATAAATCCGGTAAGTACAGTCTTTGACTTGAACGCCACGAATACTTTCATCGAAAAGCGAAATACGGGTAATTATAGCCGATAACAGGTTCTCAAATTCCCCACGGGCTTCTTCATACAAGTCCTTATGAGCATTGAACCATTCGCGGTTATTGTTAGCGGACACTTCTTTCAAGAATTGAAAAATAACAGGGATGTTCATATTGGTATTTTCCTTATTATCTGACAAAATTACGCATAATTTTCCTAACATGCTACAAACAGGGACAAAAAAAGCATCGGCTCTGGTAAACCGATGCTCCTTACACATTTATCAATCAAACAGACGCTTCTGTTTTTGATGTACTTACTTATCACAAGCGGGTACAGTCTCCTTTAATTAATCTTATATCTAATACTATGAAAAACACAATAATATAACACGCCTCCACAGAAAAAGTTCGAAGGGGCATGTGTGTTTTTATCATTTGTTTATATCTTTGTAGAAAAATTATACGAACATATGGAATATAAGTATGATGAAGAAAGTGTGAATGCCTTGATGAAGTGGGCTGAGAACGCACAGTTACCCAAAGAGTTACGACTAAGTGAGGCCGAAAATATTGTGAATCTTAGACAATATGTGGTGGCAAATATAAACGATATCAAAGCGCATTATCCGGATGAGTTTTACAATCCGGCCATTACGCGTCTGTACAGGCTGAAGGAAAAACTGGAAGGAGAAAGCACCACGGAGTAACACAGAGCTCTGTGTTACTCCGTGGTGAAATTCTTATTATAGCTTGATTTTCAAAATCTTTCCACTGTATCCCTCTACAGAAACCTCCGTAGCCTTATAAGGCAGTAAACTAATACTTTCCGTCTTTCCGGTTAACAAATCTACTGCCGGATAAATATCCATCTGCGGTATTTGCAGGAAATCAAAGGCATGAGAAGGCACATTGATAGCTACATCTACTGAAATGTGGTCAAAGTTCACGATAATGAACAATAACTCTTTTCCGGCTTTGCGCAAGAATGTGTATTGTTTATGCTCATTGAAGCGCCAGCCATTTGCGTTGGCATACATCAGATCGAAGAATTCTCCTTCAGTGATTGCTTTTTCTTTGTTGCAAAGCGTCAGGATGCGTTGGTAGATACTATAGATGTGTTTTTGGTCTTCCGTCAGCATCTTGCCATCGAACTTCCCACCATTCCGCCAGCGACGAATGGTGTCCACGCTCCAATAATCAAAAATAGTGGTACGTCCGTCTCTGCCACTGAAACCTTCGCTATCCATGCCCAGTTCACCAAATTCCTGCCCGAAATAAATCATCATCGGATTGGTATTCATACAAGCTGAAACAATCAATCCCGGAATGGCTTTACGTGGATTGCCGGCAAAGAAATCAGAAGCAATGCGCTGTTCGTCATGGTTCTCCAGGAAATTCAGCATCCGTTTCTCGATGCCACCCAGACTTTGCCAGGAACGGGTAATGGCCGTAGCCGAATCATAGCCACAAATCACATTGCGAAGCGTATCATAAAGTCCTACCTTGTCATATAGATAATCAAATTTTCCGCGGAATATGTAATTCTGATATTCTGCCGGATTATAAACCTCTGCAATGAATAACAAATCAGGATGCTTCTCTTTCACTTGCGGAATCACCCATTCCCAGAACTCAACCGGAACCATTTCCGCCATGTCACAACGAAAACCGTCGATATTCTTGTCTGCCCAGAAAAGAAGGATATCCAGCATCTTTGTCCAGGTGTCCGGAGTGGGATTGAAGTGACAGGTTCCACCATTCTGATAGTCCACTCCATAATTCAGTTTCACGGTTTCGTACCAGTCGGTGATATTGGGATAAGCATCAAAACGATTGTTCCCCGTAGCCTTGGCAGGACATTCTTTATAAGGTTCCGCCGCCGATCCTTTCATATCGAACTGACCGTGCAATTCGGATTGAGGGATATAGTAAAAATTATTATATGGGCTGAAAGCGTAATTAGGATCATCATTTGCACCCAACTGTGAAGTTCCGTCAGGTTGTGCATCCGAATGATATTGGCGGGCAACGTGATTCGGAACAAAATCGATAATGACTTTCAGACCGCTACGATGAGTACGTTGTACCAGATTTTCAAATTCCTTCATACGTTCCTGTACATCGTTTGCCAAGTCCGGGTCCACGTCATAATAATCCTTGATGGCATAAGGAGAGCCTGCTTTGCCCTTAACAATAGCCGGATGATCGGGACGTATGTTGTAACGGCGATAATCCGTTTGCGTGGCATGTTCTATGATACCGGTATACCAAATATGGGTGGCTCCCAACTTCTTTATTTCATTGAGTGCCTTGGCTGTAAAGTCCGCCATTTTACCGCATCCGTTTTCTGTTATGTTCCCGTTATTGATGCAGTGATTATGATTGTTACCAAACAAGCGCGTAAACACTTGATAGATAATCATTTTTTCATCTTTCCCCATTCTATTTTTTATTTTATGATTTGATAATTACTTTCATCTTTCCAGATGGTTCCCTGATCCGCTTTCAACTGATCCAAAAGAGTGTTAGCGGCATTGTATCCCTGCATAAATATCTCTTCTGCTTTTTCCAGTTCGGTATTGCTGTATCCATCCAGGTTATACGGTTCTATTAATAAATCCGCTTTTTCCCGTTCTGGAAATGTATTGGCACGGAACATGAAGTGATAGGAACGCATGGCAATACTTACAATATTCATCTTATATTTGTTCGCCAGTAGCGGGCTAACATTTACTGCCACCACTTTGCTACAAACACGCCGGATGGTAGATACAGGTAAGTTCATAAACACTCCACCATCTACATAATGCGTTCCTTCTATTTTTACAGGAGAGAAAAGGACAGGCATACAACAGGAAGCCGCCACACGTTCGGCAATATTCCCTTTGTGGAAATGCACCACACGTCCGTGATCGAGGTCGGTTGCAGTGATGATGAGAGGTATTTGCAATTCTTCCATCGTCTTTGCTTTCAGGTTGGTTTTCAGAAAATCAATAAATTCTCCTAACTCGAACAATCCCACTTTCGGTATGACTAATTTAGTCAGATCCTGGAACTTATGCCCGGAGAAGTAATCCAGCACTTTATGCGGTTCGTTGCCGTCTGCATAAAACACGCCTGCCAAAGCCCCTGCGCTTACTCCCGAAAGGATATTAGGTTTGATGTCATGTTCCAACAATGACTGCATCACGCCCAGATGCGCAAAACCCTTGATAAAACCACCGCTCAAAGCATATCCTATAGGATATTTGTTCGTAAACCAATTATTTGATGTTGCCTCCATGTAAAAAATCTACCATATATTTGTTCGCCACGAAATTAGTGATTTTATCGTAGGTTGAAAGTAAAAAGGGAGAAAAATATGCTAAGTATAGAGAAAAAGCAACGCCTGCCCCCAATTTATACAATCGAAGACAGGCGTCAGTGGGAATCGGGAAAATATTTAATCAAAAGCCAAAATCATCTACCTGAATTTCTTCCTGATGATTATCGGTGAAGGGTTTAGCTTCTTGCTGTACGGCATTTCCTTCGATATATACGGCGCGGAAGGGGCGGGCAGGGCAGACGTATTCACAACCGCCACAACCTACACAAATTTCCGTATCTATATGAGGAATTGTCAATCCGTCCTTGAAAGGAATCATCGACAGAGCTTGCGTAGGACAATGTTCTGAACAAGCCCCACAACTGGTTCCGTCACGGTAGACGATGCAGTTCTCCTCGATGAAGACAACCTTACCCATCTGTGTCAGGTGTTTCTGCTCTTTCGTCAGTGGCAGGATAGCTCCATTCGGACAAACATCCCCGCATACGGTACAATCGAAATTACAGAAACCCTTTTCAAAGAAAACGGTCGGTTGCATCATTCCCCCGAAACCATACTCCATAAAAGCAGGCTTCAGTACATGAGAGGGACATTTACTGACACACAGGTGGCACGAGGTGCAATGTGTCTGAAAATGTTCCAGACTGATAGATCCCGGCGGTGTTATAGGCGTCTGACGTTTATCACTTTTCATTCCGGCTGCCGCAGCTGCTACGTTCTGGGCTTGTGCCATTACTTTGGGAGTTGCAGCGGCAGTTGTCAGCCCGGCAAGTAAAAAACGGCGTTTGGAAGCGTCAGTCACCTGTTTCTCTGTTTTGAGGGGAGTGGTATAACTAAGTGCATTCTGGCGACATTCACCCAGACAATCGAAACAATCGACGCAACGACTGTAGTCAATAGTCTGTTCCGGACTATTAATACATGAGGCTTTGCATTTAGTGGCACACAGTCCGCAATGATTGCATTTTTCTGTATCGATGCGTACTTTAAACAGTGAGAAGCGACTCAGAAAGCCAAGCAGCGTACCTACCGGGCATATTGTGTTGCACCAGGTACGTCCGCATTTCCATGCCAGAAAGCCAATCACCAAGAACGTTAACAGTCCGATAATAAAGGACGAGATACTCAGGAGAGAAGCGTCCACCTGATAGAAAGTATAGTTATTAAAACTTGAAAATATGCTTTCCAGCAAATTGTTCCCTAACATATACACAGGTTTAAACACATTGACCGTCATACGTCCGAAAGCGCTGTAAGGATCGAGCAGACCTAAAATGACCGTAAATCCGAAAAGAAAAGCTATCGCCGTTACACCCAATACTCCCCAGCGCAGTATATTCTTGGCAGGCGAGTAGCGGAAACGTTTCTTTTTCTTTGCCGTTTTTTTAGAAATCCAGGTCACTATATCCTGAAAGATACCCATCGGGCAAATTGTAGAGCAATAGATACGTCCCAATAACAAGGTAATCAGTATCAGTACTACCAGGATAATAAAACTGAGTGACATCAATGCCGGCACAAACTGTATATGCGCCAGTCTGTGGAAACTATTTGGCAATATTTCCGCAAAATCCAGAAAATAAAAAGTTATCAGCCCGAAGATAACAACGGACAGTATAATACGTGCTTTTCTCAACATAAGTGTGTATACTTTATATCGCTTGAATTAAAGCCTGATACGCTTCACATTCAGCTTATCCAAATCCATTGTTCCAATCTTCAATGCCTGCCCGTTAGCAAGGTGAGCTACACTTTCAAGCGGCATTTCGCGAACCTGGTTAAAGAATTTGGTGGCAGCCGTATCTACGGCCACAATATCCTGTGAAATAAATAATCCTTTGGTCAATACCACATCCGAAGCAGAACGTCCACGCGGACCATTCGTTTTCAAAACGCGATAGGCATCCACCACATTCAGCACTGCTTTCTTATCCATTGTGCAGATATCGGCAATACATTGCTGCAAGTCGTTGGAATGGAAGAAACCGCGATCCCAGACAATACCCATGTGGTTCTTCATGGAAATCGTCAAGTTGGCGCCGCCATGGTTTTTCAGGATGGGCACATTGATCCATACATCACTGTTCAGAATAGCTTCGTGTACCTTGGCACTTTTCATGCGTACGCCTTTGGGCAATGAGACTGGTTTGTAATAGCTTTCCAGATGAGCCGGCATAACCTTGGCACCCGCAGCTTTGGCAGCTTCTTCAATGCCGCTGTTCTTGTAGCATTTCTGCCAGTCATCACAAGTATGATCAAAAACCGTAACCTCCTTGGCACCTGCGGCAAGACATTGCTTCACAATTTCCGCAACCAGCTTCGGATTCGTATTACCGGCCAGTTCGGGTACTTTATCCCAACCGATATTCGGTTTAACCACTACCTTTTGTCCCGGTTTTATAAACTGTTTCATGCCACCCATTTCTGTAATAGCACGCCTGAACATCGCTTCCGGTTCTCCACCCATCACAGCTACCAGATCTACCTTACCGCCGCCAGCATTTGTCAGCTTTTGCGCCAGTATGTCCATTGCTTCGGAACGTTGCACGGTCATCACCGCACCCGTTACCGCCAGAGTCTTTAAGAAATCCCTTCTATCCATAGGCCCTTTTGAATTGTTAATTGCTAATTATGAATTACTTATATGATCCACGGGAACTTAAAACACGTCTCGTCAAACAAGGCATAATCTGCCGTACCATTGACTGCGAATGTTTTTATCATACGTGCCTCTTTTAGTAATTCGCACGCCAGACGAATGGTAGAGCCTGTCTTAATACGGTCATCTACCAATAAGATGCTTTTATCTTTAAAATCAAAGTCAACCGGAGCGAGCAACTGGGGTGCATCGTACTTTGGATGCTGGTATTCATCCCGCAAATTGATACGTAGCAGATGCACTTCTTTTTGCAATCGCTGGTTGATGATACCTGCCGGAACGATACCGCCATTAGCAATAGCCACGATCATATCAAAATCATCGTGGAATTCAATTGTGCGGAAGCGTTCCAGCACTTCTTCCATTGTTTTTGCCATATTGTTATGGGAGATAGTCTATTATTAAAGTTTGGAAATAGCTTTCAGCAGAGCGTAACCACCGAACCATTGGATCAGCATACCCGGAATACCGATACGGAAATCTTGTACGGCCAGGAAGAAGTTACCACATATAGCCCATTCAAAAGCAGTGCCTATCACTTGGTAAGCAAGAATCACACCAAGCAATGCAACTAAGGATATCTTCTTTGTATATCGTGCGGCAAATGCAGCGGCTCCTGCAAGCAAACCGGATTTTATCAGCAACACAGGCAATGCAGCGGCAGCGGGCATACCAAACAGTAAATGATTAATCACCGGAGAAAGTAAAGCTGTAAGCAGTCCTACACGGAAACCGAATTTATAGGCGGCAATCAGTGTAAAGAAATAGATAGGCAGCAAAGTCGGTCCGCCCATGGGAACCAGATGGCAAAGCTGCGGCAATGCTATATTTCCTGCAACAAATAAGAATGCAAACAAATAGGTCTTCACGTTACTGAACGACAAAGAGTAGAGTTTAGCAGATGTTTCCATTATTCAATGATTAGATTTTAATTTGTTATTATTATGTTTCTTCAAGATACAAAAGTAGGGGATGAGTGCTCATTTTGTTTGAAGATTTGTCTCAATCCTTACAGGTTTTGTATCGCTACATTTATATTAAGACTCTTTCGGACAGAAAAGGTTTAAATCTTCACCAATTCATATTGCATATTGCCCAATCCGATCTTTTCCGCATGGCGCAATCCAGCTAGCCAGTCCGTATCCGGGTGCATCATGTGGAACTTGTCATGGCCGCACAAATCATCGTGCTCATGTCCGGCAGAAAGGCGGTTACCCGTGTGCAGTATAGGAGCCTGGATCACCATATCCGCGCACGCTTTATCCAGAGCCACCGGGTCTGTAGAAGCCAGAATACCAAGGTCGGGAACAATGGCGGCATCATTATGATTCCAACAGTCACATTCCGGAGATACGTTCATTATAAAACTGATGTGGAAGTTGGGCTTATCTTTCACTACGGCCAGTGAATATTCGGCAATCTTATAGTTTAAGCGTTCGGACGTATCTTCATCGCCCATAATGGCGCCGTCATACTGGCACAAGGCGACACATTGTCCGCAACCTACGCATTTCGCGTAATCTATTTCTGCTTTGCGTCCTGCATTCAGATGTACGGCGTCGTGTGCACAGTGCTTCACGCAGATATTGCAGCCGATGCAACTTTCCGTATCTATTTTGGGCTGAGATGCCGAATGTAGTTCCAATTTTCCGGCTACGCTGGCACAGCCCATGCCTAAATTCTTTAAAGCTCCGCCAAAGCCGGCTTGTTCGTGTCCCTTAAAGTGATTCATGCTGATGATAATATCCGCATCGGCTATGGCAGTACCAATCTTTGGGGCGGCACAGTACTCACCGTTCAAGGGAATTTCCCGGCAATCCGTACCTTTCAATCCATCTCCGATGATAACCTGACATTGGGCGGATATAGGATTATAACCGTTTTCCATTGCGCTTTGCAGGTGATCGACGGCATTGGCACGACGGCCTGAATATAGTGTGTTACAGTCCGTCAAGAAAGGTTTTGCACCATTGTTGCGCAATAGGTTTGCCATGCGAGCCGCGTAGTTCGGGCGAAGATAAGCAAGGTTTCCCGGCTCACCGAAGTGAATCTTGATAGCGACAAAACTGTCTTTTAAGGGTAGCTGTTCAATACCTGCCCGCTTTACCAGACGCTCCATCTTATCCAGAAGATTGGAAGTAGGAGAGGTACGCAGGTCTGTGTAGTAGACTTTTGATGTTTCCATATTACCTATTTATAGTTATAATATGTGCAAAAATAAGAGATATTATCCATATAAATAGGTATGGAAACAAAAAAAGTAGCGAAGTTCTTTCGCTACTTTAATTTGGCATTATCCTAACGGATCATCCTCTATACCACCGTCACCTCCTTGGTTGCCGCCGCTACCGTTACCACCGGAACTGCTTCCGTCCGTATAATCTGTATCGATGGGAATGGCGCGGGTTACGCTCATTTCTCCCAAAGTACGTTGGAAAATCTTCCCCGGAGTGAATACAATACGCTTACGTACTATATTACTTGCCGTAACACCTTCTGCGGTATCCGCGCTTTTGGCCTTAATGGTGGGGCGAAAGATGCCGAACTCTCCCAATTGAACACTTTTTCCGTCATCAATATCCTCCGCCATCATATCAACCAGACCGCTGACTACCAAATCTACCACTTTTCGATGGACTCCGCAAAGTCGACTGACCTTTGCACACGTTTTACTAAAACTCATTTGTCCCGAACGTACAGATTTTGCTACATACTTCTCAGTCTTTGTGTCGTCAAAGCCAAACACTCTCTTGGTCACTACATACTCTAAAGCCATAATAATTAAAGTTTAATAGGTTAAAAAAAATAAGGTTTACTGTTGTCATTTGTTTCAGATGACTTTGCAAAGGTACTATATGGCACAAGGGGGATTGTCCCCTTTGAGTACCTTTAAACAGATAATTCTGATAAAAATCTTAAGACATATTCCTATTTAATTAAAATTCAATGTTTTAGAAATGATGATTTTATTAATCTATACTGAATTTACCAGATGTTTTTGTGAATTCTCTCTTCTACCCGAATATCTTTCTGCTTGCATATATGTGCATTTTCAGCTGCATAACCGATAGCAAGGAAACAGGTGAATTCATATCCAACGGGAGCATTAACGAGATGTTTCACGTACTCCGGTTCATTGCCAATGGGAATACGGAAAGCACATGCCAGTCCTTCTGCAGTTGCGGCTAACAGAATGTTCTCTACAGCTGCCCAAGCCGAAGCGAAATAGTTCAAAGAACTTTGGTCTGCCGGCTTGCATAAAGGATAATCCTTCTGTTTGAAAAACGGCAGGATAAGGCAATTGCTTTGGATTAGCATACGTTGTTGTTTGGGCAATGCATCGGTAAACATGGCATGTTCGTCCTTGTCCATGATGCTTGCGGTGGCTTCAAGCCCAGTTTGTTGGATGTTTTTAGTATTTTCTGCCACAGGTGCTATCAATCGGGTGATGTTTTCCTACCCTCTTACAACAATAAACTCAAACTGCCGCAAATGGTCGTTGGTCGGAGCTTTAAATGCAGCAGACAATACCTTTACCAACACTTCATCCGTTACTTCCTTATTGGAAAAGTCGCGGATAGTTCTTCTTTTCTCTAATACTTGATAGAAATCCATAACAATACATTTTAATAGTTATACTTGTTGTTTTCGGCAGCAAAGTTATGCCGCTTTCTTGTTGTATATTTGTGGTATTGTTTCGTATAATTGTCGTATGATACCACCATCTATGCATCATTACTGGGAATATACACCTTCATCGACAGACACTGACGGGTGTATTCATTACCTGATGGTTGCTTTCAGTCATACCTTTGTACTGAAATGCATAGAAGTGTTTCCCGAATTGAGAAATCGTTTGGCAGGTCTTACATTTCCTGTTAATGCATTAAAGTTTGGCTTGGAAAGTTCTCGAATCATTCGCAAAATATTATTGGAGATGAACGATATGGACGAATTGGAACGATTGTGCGAGATGTTTCGCTTGCTACCTGTCATATTCACTTCATCCGATCATACTTTTGCAGGTAAACCTATGAATATAGATCGGGATGTGAGACGTATGCAGCAAATTTGCACCTATGTGATGGCCCATTATGTCCATGCTATCTCTTTAGACGATATTGCCGCAGAAGTAGGCATGAACCGTTCTGCACTTTGCTCATACTTCAAACGATGCAAGGGAATGACATTCTCACAATTTGTGACCCAGTATCGCCTGAATACGGCTTGCGAGCTCCTAAAACACTCACAAAAACAAGTGTCGGAAATCTGTTTTGCAGTAGGATTTAATGATGTACCACATTTTAATCGGATTTTTAAAAAATTGAAAGGGGTAACACCACAAGAATATAGAAAAAAGTTTTGACTAACGGACATATTCGGACAAAGCAGAGTGAATTACTTGGAATAGTGTTCATTAATGAAAACAAATATACTACCTTTGTATGGTTAAGTAAATATTAGTACTCACCACAGATATTGAAGAATCAGATGAATAGCAATTATAAGGTTGGGGATTTAATTTATGATGCGAATATTTATGATGGAATGAATACCCATATAGATGATTTGCTATTTTACAAGCGATGGCTGCCTAAAAACAAGGATGCCTGTATACTTGAGCTTTGTTGCGGTACAGGTAGACTTACTATTCCGATAGCGCAGGAAGGATATGATATCAGCGGGGTAGACTACACTGCTTCTATGCTTGAACAAGCGAAAATAAAAGCTGCCGGAGCAGGATTAGAAATAGAATTTATTGAAGCTGACATCAGAACTCTCGATTTACAGAAGAAATACGACTTTGTTTTTATTCCTTTCAATTCGATCCATCATTTATATCAAAATGAAGATTTGTTTAAAGCATTACGTGTGGTTAAAAATCATCTCAAAGCAGGGGGCATATTTTTGTTAGATTGTTTTAATCCCAATATCCAATACATTGTAGAACATGAAAAAGAACCAATAGAAATTGCTGAATATACCACCAAAGATGGGAGAGAAGTATTGATAAAGCAGATCATGCGATACGAGAGCAAAACTCAGATAAATCGCATAGAATGGCACTATTTCATTAATAGTGAGTTTGATTCGGTTCAAAATTTGGATATGAGGCTATTCTTTCCTCAAGAGTTAGATTCATACCTGGAATGGAACGGTTTTGAAATTCTTCATAAGTTTGGCAGTTTTGAAGAAGAAGCATTTTGTGATCATTCGGAAAAACAGATATTTGTTTGCCAATGAGCTATTGCTGACTGATGGAGGTATTCTCATTTTTGATATTTTCTCGGAAGGGATTATTGATGACAGACAGGAAAGCCGGGATTGGGAATATGCCCCTTGCGGTGGGTTCTGGAATGAAAGTGAATATTTACTTCTAAGCCAGACATTCCATTATCCGGAGAACAAAGTTTTTGCATATCAATATAACTTGATACTTGAAGACACAGCCAAACATTTCATCATTTGGGAAAGGTATTATTCGGAGGAAGAAATAACAAGTATATTGAAAAAGGTAGGATTCCGTAAAATATCTATTTATAAAGAACTACTTGGCAAGAATGATTTTACATCGAGTAGTGATTTTTTTATAGTAGCAGAGAAGTGAGTAGCGAAAGAACTTCACTACTCACTTTTTCACTCTGACAAGGAGATTTATCCTAATGGATTTTCATCCAAACCGCCGTCACCACCTTGGTTGCCACCGCCTTGATTTCCGCCACTGCCGTTACCACCGGAACTGCTTCCGTCCGTATAATCTGTATCAACGGGAATAGAACGTGTCACGCTCATTTCTCCCAAAGTACGTTGGAAAATCTTTCCCGGAGTAAATACAATACGCTTGCGCACTATATTACTTGCCGTTACACCTTCCGCTGTATCCGCACTTTTAGCCTTAATGGTGGGGCGGAAGATGCCAAATTCTCCTAATTGAACACTTTTTCCGTCATCAATATCCTCCGCCATCATATCAACCAGACCGCTGACTACTAAATCTACTACCTTTCGGTGGATTCCGCAAAGTCGACTAACCTTTGCACACGTTTTACTAAAACTCATCTGTCCCGAACGTACAGATTTCGCTACATACTTCTCTGTCTTTGTGTCGTCAAAGCCAAACACTCTTTTGGTCACTACATACTCTAAAGCCATAATAATTAAAGTTTAATTGGTTAAAAAAAATAGGGTTTACTTGCCATCATTTATTTCTGATGACATTGCAAAGATAGGATGTAGTGCGGGAAGTATTGTACTCTTTTGATGCCTTGGAGTGGGTTTTTCTGAGAAAAGTTGTAAATGGATGATTTAAAGCGCTTTGTGAAAATCGATAGAACTTGCTCTTTCTTATAATTTTTAAAGATAAGAGCAAGATTCTTTTCTTTGTTATCAATTGATTCCAAAACTATACTTAAATCATAAGCTTTTTCAGAAAGTAGAAATATTCTGCGGCTTTTGTCATGTCATTTTAAGAATTCCACCTTCAATATATAATGGCTTATTCTCCCAAGCGGAAATCGCTAACATTATCGTGAGACAAAGAAATTTCTTCAAAACGACTTGTGCAGCTGCCTTTTTGAGGACATTGGCTGCTGATGCCCAAATAAATGTTCTTTGGATAATAATTCTTGTATAGACGAACCATGTTCCATCTTTTCTTGTCGATGGAATAATAGCTGGCAATGGTTTTTGTGTCAGAAGAGATCTTCAGGTAAACAGATGAAACATCTAATTTGTCATGATTATTGTCATCGGATGTTCCTTGTGTTCTTACTGTAACAATACGGTGGTTACCGTATTCATCCTGTTCAAATGCCAGTTTCTGCCAAAGTGAATCACAAGAATATACAAAAAGGTCGGCTGCATTATACAATCCCTCTGTTGTAAACTCCGGAGTAACCTTGGCTATTAACGTAAAAGGTTTCGTGTTCTCAACGGGGACAAGCAGAATAGGAAGCGTTGTATTTGACAGTTTTCCATTCGGGTCACTGAAGAAATCCAGTCCTTCGGCACAATGGAATTCCAATGCGCCATCATCAAGCAGTTTCACGCAATTTTCAGCTCCATTGATGGCATTAGTGAAAGTGATGTTTCCCGCACTGATTTTGCAATCTGTAACTTTGTTCATAACTGTTTCGTTCATTGTTTGTTGAGACTCATCTTGCTTAGCAGAATTGTTAGATTGGCAAGAAGCCAATATGATGCTTCCTGCAAGAATTACTTGACAAATAGTATTACTTTTCATTGCTTAATAGATTATGAATGATTAATTTTTTGCAAAAATAGTCTGTTTCGGCCATTCACACAATGGTGAAAAATAACCAAATTCATAACGAGACAATAAACTATTTGGAGCTAGATTCGAAACTCGATCAGAAAGCCACTTCTACGAATTACGTAAATAACAAATCAGATAAGCTTTGATTATCAGAAGTATAAAAAATGAATTATTTGCGTAATTCGTATAATTTGTGTTCTAAGCTTTATTTTGATATCCTCTTTAGATTTTATTTTCTGTATTCTTAGGATATCAAAACCGGAATCCGTACATGAAGATTTCCTTTTTTCATCTTTTCCTTATTTTATGTTTTTTATTTGATGATTCCGATTCGCCGAAGCCAAGCCTCCGTACCGTTGGCACTGCCTGGCATATCAATACCTGCATCGTCGGGCGGGCCGGGAGTAGTAATGTCATTCGGATTGAGGTCTTCGGGAAGCGTTTCCGGAATATGCTTTGACTCAGGGGTTACCTTGTAAATCTTCTGCATTGATTCGTTCAGATAGGTTGTAGCTCCGTAAGTGAAGAACGGGATAACAACCTTGTCTTTCAGATCGTATGCTTCGAGGAATGTGCAAACCACCATAGCAGGCTGATGCCACCAGCAAGGTGAGCCAACGAAAATCGTATCATATTGCGCGATAATTTCTTTATCGGGCAGGTTTGCCACTCCGGGACGCAGGTCGTTGTAAGCCTCATTCTGAATACGGTCGCTGTCATCGTATGGATTTTCGGCATACGGATCGGCCGCCTCGATGCGATATATGTCAGCACCGGTAAGTTCCACAATTCGTTCGGCTACGGCTTGCGTGTGCCCCTGCGCGGAGAAGTAAGCTACGAGAGTTTTACTGTTACCGGACGGATTGTCAGGATCATCGGGAGTTGTCGGCTGCTCCGTCTGCGATGCAGGAGTGTCATCTGAAGAACAAGCTGCCATAGTCGTCAGCGGAAGGAACAAAAATGGGATAAAAAATAATTTTCTCATATTCAAATGGTTATTTAAAATGTTGTTTAAAGAATGTGTCCAGTTTGGGCAGCGTGATTTTCAGATACTCCGGCTGGTCGTACAAATCTACGTGTGTTGCTCCGGGTACGACAAACAGCTCTTTCGGTTCGGCTGCTTTTGCGTATGCGTCTTCCGAGAAGTAAGCTGATACAGCGTTTTCTCCCACGATGAAGAGTACCGGTCGCGGCGATATGGTCTCGATCTGTGCGAATGGGAAAAAGTTCATCATCGGTGCAAGACTCGTGTAGGAGTAATAGCCCGTAGAATTGGGATGCTGGCCACGCTCCGGATTATCGTAGTAGTCGAGGAAGTCGATGGCAAACTTCGGTGTGTTTTCATCTACTTTTTCGGGTAGGGCACGGATGTCCTTACGTGCAACTCCGCCATATTCTGCCGTGCGCTGGCGACCGATCTCATCGAGAATTGCCATACGTTGTTCATACGTCTGGGAATCGCCCACACCCTGACGGCGGGCACGTCCCATATCGTACATACTGATCGTTGCCAGCGCCTTGATGCGATGGTCTATCTGCGCTGCGCTGACGGAATAACATCCTCCGCCACAGATACCAATGACACCAATCTTATCGGCATCGACAGCCGGATGGTTCGTGAGGAAGTCGACCGCTGCACTGAAATCTTCCACCCGCACCTCGGGCGACTCGATACGACGCGGATAACCGCCACTCTCACCATAATAGGAAGCATCGAAAGCCAATGTCACATAACCGAGTTCCGCCAACTTACGGGCATGTAGTCCCGAAGTCTGTTCCTTGACACCACCGAAAGGATGACCGACGATGATGGCGGCATATTTATTTGCAGGGTCGTAGTTTGCGGGGAAATAAAGATCGCCAACCACATCAATTAGGAAACGGTTATGAAACGTTACCTTCTGTTTCTTCACGCCATTCTCCGCTGCCACGGCCAGGGCTTGGGAATCAGCGATTACTCCTTTACTTTGTAGCAATTCGTTCAATATTAGTTTGCCGGCATCAGCCTCGCTGCGACCGATATTTTTTTCGATGATGGCCAGCACACCACGTAATTCATCCGGTGTTACGCCCACATTCAGTGCGATACTCATGTGCCCTTTTAGCATCGGCTCTATGCCTTTGCCCAAAGAGGTGATCACGGCAACGGTCGCCAGTTCCCGTTCAGCGTATGTCAGGACATCCCGCTCAAAAAGGTCAGCAAAGAGGTGCTCTTTCAGGAATACTTCGATTTCCGGAGCCAGTACAGCATAATTGGCTTTCGGCGCATCTGCCGGAACACCCGAAATCTCGGCAAGAATATCACGCCCGCGTTCGTACTTGCTGCGGGTATCAGTTATCGGCGATGCTTCACGACCCTGGTTATCTTCGATACCTTTTGCTTTCCGTTCATCGAGTACCGCAACAAGGGTTTGTAGTCCGCGCAAGGCACGTGGAAAACCGCAATAGGCGTAGGCGTGTACCATCACTTCCTTGAGTTCACCCACGGTCATTCCGTCATTTAATCCGTTGGTAAGAGCGGGTTTCAGTTTATCGAGGTCTCCCTTACCCGTAAGGGCGGCGACCTCTGCAATGTGTTTCCGTTTACTGTTCATAACTTGTTCCATTTTGGGGTTTTGGGCGGCTGCGATTCCATATCCGAAAAGGATACAGATCAGCGTCATCCCAATTCTCGTTTTTATTTTCATAATCTCTATCATTTTATATTTCCTGTTTTTATCTGATGCAAAATTAGGCTGGAATTTTCGCTTCGACCGGTCATGAATTACGGTTTGAAGGATAATTTTTACGGATTTGCTGCATCTTCTTTATTTTATTGACTGCAAAAGCGTACGCAGTAGTTAAGTAGTAATTCGATGTGTGAGGCGATGATCGATGCACTATAACGGTCGATGGCATGGTGCAATTCTTCACCGATCTCCCGCAGGTTATCGGTTATAATTTGTTGTTCGTGCTCTGTCAGTGCACCCCGGCAACGGCAGCGTTTCGGATAGGTTTCGATACGGTTTTCAAGTGATGTGTCGCACAACAGATCGGGATGGAAAAGCACACCCGAATAGTAGTCGGCATGCCGGTGTTGCTTCGAGGGTATCTCGATCACCTCTCCGGGATAAATCAGCCGTAACCATTCCTTTTCCGACACTTTGCTCTGCTTCGGAGAGTTGTAGTACAGTAACCCGTAAAAATCACACATTATCCGAATATCCTCATTCAAATTTGTTTTTGACAGATCAATCATGCAAATCTGCGGATGCAGCGTTTCATGCCCCGTCAATTTATTGAACATATCAATAGTCATAAGTTCGGAATTATTCATTTGTATCACAGTTCTTTTTTCTATTTATTTTTCCATGATGCAAAATTACGGGCTATCCGAAAGTTCCATAGGGTATAAATTACGGTTTCACGTATAATTATTACAGGTTGAAACAGATCGCCCGAAGATATTTTATATATTTGCGTAAAAACAATGAAATCCACTGTTATGGAGAAGATTATAAAGCTGAATACGATCAAGGATTACAATGATTTTCTGGGTATAGAAACTCCCCATCCGTTGGTAAGCGTAATCGACGCTTCCAAAATCAAATCGTTGCGCCATGTCTGTAAAAACATTGGCTTCTATGTCATTTATCTGAAGGACATCAAGTGCGCCGATGTGATAAAGTATGGCCGTAAATTCTATGATTTTCAGGAAGAGACACTGGTATTCGCCGCTCCGGGACAGATTATCGGCAATGACGATACGGGAGAGTCATTCCAGCCCAAAGGTTGGTGGCTGACATTTCAGCCCGAATTGTTACATGGTACACCGCTTGGCCGCCACATGCAGGATTACACGTTCTTTTCCTATGCCGTTAATGAGGCATTGCATCTCTCTAAACAGGAACGGCAGACCGTGATAGATTGTATGATGAAAATTGACGAGGAGATCAAGGGAGCAACGGACAAGCACAGCAAGCTGATTATCGCTTCGGCCATTGAATTGCTGTTAAACTACTGCATCCGTTTCTATGACCGGCAGTTCATTACCCGTAAAAAGGAGAACAAAGATGCACTTAGTTCTTTCGAAGCGTTGCTGAACGACTATTTCATGTCGGACAAACCCTCGAAATTCGGTACGCCGACCGTGGCTTATTGTGCAGATCAACTGCATCTGTCTGCAAATTATTTTGGAGATATGATTAAGAAGGAGACTGGTTCTTCTGCTCAGGAATATATTCTGACAAAAACAATGGATACAGCAAAAGAATTGCTTGCAGACCCAAACAAATCAGTCAGTGATGTAGCCTACGCTTTGGGATATCAATATCCACAATATTTCAGTAAAGCGTTTAAGCGCATTATAGGATGTTCACCGAATGAATATAGGACATCGTAATTAAATATCTCATCACGAATTAGTGATATACAGCACATCGATCATTCTGATTACACGAAAAGTCCGGTTAGTTGAGGAACAATTAGCCTATGGGGCTGTTTTAATCTTATACTAAGATAGAATTAATTCTATGAATATTCTGAAGATTTTTAGCTCTAAGGGAAAGTATAATAGTATTATAACATTACAGCATTATGAATTTAGACGAAGTCCTCCATTATCGTCGCTCTGTGCGAGCGTATGACAGAACAAAACTGATAGATCCGGAAAGAATAAAACATTATCTGGAATTGGCAACATTAGCTCCCAACAGCTCGGATATGCAGTTGTGGGAGTTCTATCATATCACTCAGCCCGAATTACTGGCAAAGGTTTCAAGAGCTTGTCTCGATCAGAAAGCCACTTCTACAGCTTCACAAATCGTTGTTTTCGTGGTGCGGCGTGATTGGTACAGGAAACATGCGCGGTTTATACTTGATTTCGAACGGGAGAATATCCGGCGTTACAGTCCGAAAGAGCGTCAGGCCAAACGCATCAAAGACCGGGAATTATACTATGGCAAATTGATGCCGTTTGTTTATGCCCGTTTCTTTGGAGTTTTGGGATTATTCAGAAAACTACTGGTTAATATCATCAGCATTTTCCGCCCGATGATGCTCGAAGTTTCCGAAAATGATATGCGCGTGACTGCCCATAAATCTTGTGCACTCGCTGCCCAAACGTTTATGATTGCTATGGCAAACGAAGGGTATGACACTTGTCCTCTGGAAGGTTTGGATAGCCGTCGGCTAAAAAGGATACTGAAATTGCCTCGTGGTGCTGAAATAAATATGGTTATCCCCTGTGGAATACGGGACGGAAATAAAGGAATCTGGGGAGAACGGTGCAGAGTACCGTTTGACGAAGTTTATCGTAGAATCTAAAATAGTTCTTTTGATTGTCAAACCATGTCATGTATCTCTTTTATCTTTTTTGTGAGATACCAAGTATCGGAACGGGTTATTATGGATATAAAAAGTTTTCAATATAATAACATTACGGAAATAGATAAACAATTATTAAAAAGTTTGCTTTATCTTATTTGGGAGGATATAAATATAGAAGATATTCATCCCCAAGAAATGAATGTCATGTCATTTTGCGCTATAGAAAAGAATGAATTTATTGGCTATTTAGGAGTTGTTTCATGGAATATTATCGTAAAAAATAAAACTTTTAAAATGTGTGGGTTGAGCTGTGTTTGTACACATCCGGAATATAGAGAACAGGGAATAGGGAGTATGTTAGTAAGGAAAGCAACGGAATGGATTATGCAAGATGGTAGATTTGATATAGGTCTGTTTACTTGCTCACAGAAAAATTCACTTTTTTATGAACATATAGGTTGGTGGCAAAAATGTTCGAATTTAGTTTTGAAAGAAAGTGATAGAGAGGGAGCTTATGTTAGTGATTCTCTTCAGCTAAATGTGTTCAAATTACTGATTTCTGCAAAAGCTAAATTATACGCTAATTATTTTGAGAACTCAATTGTAACTCTAAATTTCCCTAAAGGAAAATTCATATAGTGATCACTGTAATTCTCCATATCACAACATTTAGTATTGCAGTGAAAGGATAACCTGTCTATGTTTGTGTATGGTATTGTGAAAACGTAAAGTTCGTTTGTGCTAAGTGAAATAAAATATGCCACAGTCTTAAATATAGACAAATTATAGGCGTTTTTCTGCCTTGTTCAGCTTCCTGTTATTCGTTTTTAAAGAATAACGGGAATGTTTTTTAAGAACGTGATCAACGTTTATTAAAAACGTAAAAAGCCTCTTTTAGGCCTAAATTCGATAAATATCAACAAAAAATGCGGTGATTCTTATGAAGAATTACCGCATTTCCTATTTATTGTCTATTATTATTCCGGGAATGGATCACCCAGATTCTCTATTATCAGTCCGTATTGCTTGGGGGAGAGCCAACGATGATTATAAGGCTGATAGCCCGTTTCAACTAAAGCAGTCGCCAGATTTGTACACCTTTTAATGCTTCGTTGTAAAGATCTTACCGCATTTTTCGGAGTGGAACAACCGGGGAAATACATACCGGCCAATTCGGAGAAAGAAAGAATCAGTTTTGCCATTTTGCTAAGGTTTTAGGTTTAATATTAAAATTCAGTTTTTTAAAGCTCTACAAAGATACTACATCAGAAAGGCGAAGTCAAGTATTTGGGTTGGTTTTTCTGACTTTTCTTTTTTCTTTTTTTATTCTTCTCATTTTTCTAAGATAACATCTTGTATATTCGTTTTTTTTATAAATTCGCCCAACTTACAACATAACAAAAAACAATATGCGACACTCTTGTATTTCCTTTCTCAGCATCTTTCTTTTTCTTCTCACGGCTTGTTCCAGAGAAAAAGGTTCACATGAACAGGTTTCTACAGTCAGTATTGATAAAGGCGTCGAACACTTTGATGCGGACTACACTTCGGCACAATATCAGTCTCTTTTCAAAAATCCGAAAACGATCCGGCTGGAAACGAATGATAAATGCCTGTTGAGTGCTAATGCGTACCTGCTTAATGTGACTCCAAAGTACATAGTTATCGGAGATAAGACGAGTTTTTATTTCTTTAATGCCGAAAACGGTTCTTTTCTTTCTGTGATGGACAGGAAGGGAAATGGACCTGAAGAATATGCCGACATCTTTTCCCGCTTTTTTGATGAAGAAAAAGAGTTGATTTATGTTGCTACTCCTAATAAGACTAAATTATATAAGCCGGACGGGACTTTCGTCAGCGAATACCCCAAAGATAGTATATCCAACTTTATAGGTGTATCCAACGGATATTGGGGAACCTACAAAAAAGAATATCAGAAATCGCACTTAGTAGCCTTCTTTGATAAGGAGTGGAACATGAAACAATCTTTTTTCCCTTTCGATGCTGAATCGGTGACGGGCTTCTCAGGTGGCTACATCGTGCCCAGATTCAGAGCCGGAAACGATCAAGTGTGTATCGTGATTAATGATACGTTGTATGCCAGCAGAAAGGAAAAACTCATTCCCGCTGTAGCCATCAATCAGGGCAAACTAAAGATGCCGACAGATTTGAATGGCGATCTTGAACGTATGCTTACGGAAGGGAAATATTGTATTAAGGCGGAAAATGCTTTATTGGTGAATGACCTGTTGTTTTATGATTTCTTCTGGAATGAGAGCAGGCATTATACACTGTGGGATACAAATAGCGGGGAATTGTTGACTCATTCGGAAAAAGGATATGCCATGCCTTATAATGAGAAAGCAATTGTAAATACTCCCGTTTCCCTTATCCGGAACAACAAGGCATATACATTGCTTTCTATTGATAAATTGGCTCAATATGGTTTAGCTAATGAGGAGGATGACTCAAATCCTACATTGCTCTGTGTGGATTTAGAAAACTGAAATATAGTGTCCTGCAAGCCCAACCAATGTTCCCAATAATATGGCATTGAATGCTATTATTGGCAAAGATTTCTTATCCGAATGTCCTACCTGAATAAGCATCGGGATAGTTAGTGCTAAGCCTACAACGCCGCCTTCCAACCACCAGGGAATATGAGTTATGTCTACATTGAGAATAATGATTGAAACAAAGAAGTAATGGAAAAATGCCGAAACGGTGGAGTAGCGGGGAAGTTTCTGCATAATCATAGGAATGATGTCTATGACTCCGGCAATCAATCCGATAATTGCCGAGAAAAGTAATTTGTCCATGTCAGATATTATTTAGTTAGTGATGAAAAATCATCTGTTTTAAGCAAATTGAAAAGATATTCTTTGGCTTGCTGTTTAGAAGAATGTCTGAGTAAGTTTGAATACAGGGCTGTCGCGGCATCAATGTTTTCCATGGCAGACTTCGATGTGGAGATTCTCTCCGGTACCAATGATGATGAGTAAGGCAGGGCAGGATCGATACGGTGTTGGCTGAGGGCATAATTTACCCGGTTCATACAGTTGCATTTCTTGCCTCCTGCGTGCTCGCAATATTCTGACAGGAAAGTACTCATTACTTTTCTGGAGCGTGACAGCCGTTGCCTGAAGTTGTCAGCCGACAATCCTGTAATCTCACTTCCCAGTCTGCTGTCTACATCAAACATGGTTCCCAGAATGAAGATTAACCTGTCGAATGGATTTAAGCATTGAAGCAAAACGTTGGTGCATGACAGTTTCAGCTCTTCCGAGAAAATCTTTTTCTCAGCCGGATTCGTTTGGTCAACTGAAGAGGAGACATATCTGTCTATATCACTCCCGAAGATTTCAAAAGACAAAGGATGATTTACGAAGTCTTTATTCTTCTCATTGATTAAATGGTTTACGGCTATTTTATACACCCATGTCGAAAATAAACTTTTTCCTTTATAAGAAGAAAGGCTTGTGATGACCTTTATCAGAATGTCTTGCTTTGCGTCTTCGGCATCTTCAATCCGCCCGAGCATGCGCAATGACAAATTAAACACCGGGCCTTCAATATTTTCAATGATTGCTTCTAATGCCTCTTTAGAGCCATTTATCGCTTGGTCCACATGATAGATTTCTATTTCCATGATTTCTGTTTTATATATTTAGACATGGGCCGAAGAGGATTGTGACAGTCATTTGTGTTTTTAACATTAAAAAAATGCAGAGACTATTCTTTTTATCGGATAATCTCTGCAATACCAGATACATGCTTTACACTCAGCGGAATTTTATAGTATGATTATAACAAATAGAATATACCATACATCATTACGAAATTAAATCCCGAATGTGCCGCAATTGCTCCCCAAAGTGAATCACAATACAGCTTACATCTGAAAAACACCTGGCTGACTATAAACATTGAAAACACCCAAAGCAAGGCAGGAATCGGTAAGAAGCACCATGTCCCCAGTGTATAAACGATCCCGAAATGGGCTACATGCGTTAATGCAAAAGCCAGTGAATCAAAGTATGAAGCCTTTGTCTCTCCAAACTTAGGGACAAAGCACCCGTGAATAATGCCTCGATACAGGAATTCTTCGCCTATCGGACTAAATATCATGCTTGGAATAACAGCGATTGTGAAGTACAACAATTTATCATCTTCTGTTATACCACTGCTGGGATTATTTCCCCCGATATATACAAATGCGTTTTCGACAGATTGTCCATACAGAAAAGAAAATAAACCGAATATGGCCAAGCAAATAACCCCGCCAGACAGGAAAGAAACTCCTATTCTCCACCAATGCGCGGGACGTTTAAGCCCTATGCCTTTCCGACCATACTTTGTAAGAAGAATGAACGGGACAATCCACATGCTTAAAAATACGAACATGACAGTGCCGTAACTTCTGTCCACATAAGATTGTAGCACGATTACAAAACGGGGTATTCCGAATAACAATATGAGAAATACGCCTAATTTCCAATTAAATTGAAAATGATTGCCCCAGAATTTCTTTAGATACTGATTCATAGCAGTAGAATTTATAGATTACACTTCTTTTGAAAGAATGCTCGTAAAATTACAAAATAAATCGAAAGGACAATCTGCTTTTGCATTTTACATACTTACCTTTTCTTTTATCCGTAATATTGGTTATATATTCCGTAATTTATATACCTGCATACTGGATAATACTCCGTAATTTTGTATCATTGCAATATGCTTCCCGAACCGAAGCGTTTGCTACGGAAAAGTAATCTATGTTTGAACTAAATAATATATCGTATGAAAAGACTTACATTCTTTATGGTAGCGATTATGGCGTTATGTTTGACGGCAATCGCACAGAAACAAAGTTCTAAGACATTGGTTGCCTATTTCTCGGCAACGGGAACAACAGAAAAAGCAGCCAAGGTAGTTGCTGAAGTCACAGGTGGCACTCTCTACGAAATACAGCCTGCGAAGAAGTACACCTCTGCCGATCTGGACTGGCACGACAAGTCCTTACGCAGCAGTGTGGAGATGGCGGATGCCAAATCACGTCCTACTTTAAGCTCCAAAGCGGAGAACCTAGCGGACTATGATACTGTTTATATCGGTTTTCCCATCTGGTGGAATTTAGCTCCGAGAATCATCAATACTTTTATAGAAAGTGGTGATTTTTCAGGTAAGACAGTGATTCTGTTTGCCACGTCGGGCGGAAGCAGTATCTCCAATTCCGAAAAAGAGTTGCAGAAAACTTATTCCAATCTGAAGTGGCAGAAAGGCAAACTGCTGAACGGTGCAACCAAAGAAGACATTAAACAATGGACTAAAAAATAAATTAGTATGAGAAAGAATTACGGAGCAAAACCCTTTTCCTATCCGCAGCCGGTGTTTATCATCGCTGCTTATGATGAAAATGGACTCCCAAACGCTATGAATGCGGCTTGGGGCGGTATCAGTGAAATGAAAGAGATCAGTATTTGCATCAGCGAAGGACACAAGACCACTGCGAATATCCTGAAACGCAAAGCATTTACAGTAAGTATGGCAGAAGTGGGGCAAGTTGTTGCCTGCGATTACGTAGGTATCGTTTCCGGCAATAAGGTAACGGACAAATTCGCCCGTGCAGGTTTCCATGCCACCCGTTCGGAGTTCGTGGACGCCCCGCTGATTGACGAACTGTCCGTAGCGGTGGAGTGCAAACTGAAAGATTACAATCCCGAAACCTGCATCTTGCGTGGAGAGATCGTAAATGTAAGTGTAGACGAGCGTGTACTTGATGAAAATGGAAAAGTAGATGCTTCCAAAGTAGCTCCCATCATCTTCGATCCGTTTAACAACGACTATCTGAAGGTGGGCGAAAAGGTGGGTAAGGCTTTTTCGGATGGTAAGGCGTTGAAATGATTCTAAAATCAGGTCTTCACAAAAAAATATTCCTCAAAGTATAGCTTAAATACTTTGAGGAATACAGATCAATGATACATTGTGATAGTTCTGTTAAACTACTTCATTATCAATTTGTTTAATCACCCTGCAAGGATTTCCCACAGCTACGCAATTATCAGGAATAGAGTGGGTTACTATACTGCCGGCACCTATGACACTGTTTTTCCCAATTGTCACTCCCGGTAGGATTATCGCACCACCACCAATCCACGCTCCATCATTTATTCTCACGGGGAGTGCATAGGTTTTGCAAATACCTTCTCCTGCTTCCCAATCCGCCACGACTCTTTCATGCAATTTGGTAGAGTGGGTGGCTGTGTATATCTGTACATTGGATGCTATCAACACATTATCGCCTATCTCGATGATATTGTTGTCTACAAACGTACAGTTCATGTTGATGATAACCTGATCACCGATGAAAATGTGCTTCCCGTATTCGCAATGGAGATCAATATCGATGTGAACATGTTCTCCCATCTTGCCGAACAAATCATGAAAGATTCGCTTTCTCTGTTCCGTGTCGGCATAATCCGTTTCATTTAGCCGTTTCAATAATCTTTTAGCATTCAGCGTCATATCTGCCAATACTTTGTCACCGCCATTGAACGGTTCTCCGGCTAAGCACTTTTCCAATTCTGTTTTCATATATTGAGATCTACTAATTTTTAGAGCATTCAGGTCATTACGGAGATGACTTATTCACCACATTAATGTGATAAAGATAAGGATAAAAAACGAAAATATGAACAACTATACTTTTCAAATACCAGATTAAAAACAACCATTAATGATTATTTATCCAACCACTCTTTCAAAGCAGAAGCTCGTTCTCTGCTTACAATAATCTCTGTATCAGGATATTTTTTCATATGTATTTTTAATCTGGAGTTAAAGTAGTTGCTGACATTCCGTATGCTGTCAATGTGCAAAAGATATTGCCTGTTTGCCCTGAAAAAAATATCGGGATTGAGTTGGCTTTCCAGTTCATCCAATGAATAAGATATGTTCATGGATGCTCCATCGTTCAGGAATATAAGCGTCGTCCGTTCTTTCAAGGCGATATGGCTGATGTTTTTCACTTGTACAGAGATGTACCCATCCCGGTAGGGCAACAGGAAACGCTCGCGATAACGGTAATTATTGCGGTACATATATTCCACTAACCGACGCATATCTTCTCCATGCGTGTCGGACAAAGTCCGGCGACGCACCTTATTGATGGCTTCAGCCAATTCTTCGGAATTAATGGGTTTGAGCAGGTAGTCGAAGCTGTTATATTTAAAAGCTTGGATTGCATATTCATCATAGGCAGTGGTGAAGATGATTGGGGATGGTATGGCCGTCTGACGCAATACGTCAAAACTTAGTCCATCGGACAGGCGTATGTCCGCAAGTATAAGATCCGGAGTCGGATGGGTTCGTAGCCATTCCACCGATTCCTGAATATTGGCCAGTGGTCCTTCCACATGAAAAGTCGTATCTATCTCCTCCAATTGACGTCTCAGGCGATTGAAGTTTCGCTGTTCATCTTCAAGAATTAAGATATTCATATTAAGTATTATTTATAATAGGCAGTTTGACAATATAGGTATTTTCTCGTTGTTCGATAAAAGGTTTTTTCTTGCAAAGTAAGAGATAACGCCCGATGATATTTTTATTGCCGATCCCCGTCGATTCAAAATCGGATGCTATCGGGCGTAAGTCGTTTTCTACTACAATATCATTTTCTTCACGGAAAACACGTATCGAGAGAGGGTGTCGAGCCAATGTACGGCGTTCTCCACCAATAATTGTAGGCAAACGGGAGGTATCTGCCCGTCGATTTGCTTCAATGTTTCATCTATATCTATGCAGACAGCGTCCTCATAGCGCATTTTTATCAAGTAAATATAAGAATGGAGGAAAGCGATTTCTTCTTCGATGCTTACCGTATCTCGTTTCAGATTCTGGATGACGTACCGGTACACCTTTAACAAGTTGTCCAGAAACTTTTCAGCCAATGCAGTGTCTTCCACTATCAATTCAGAAAGAATGCTGAAGTTGTTGAACATGAAATGAGGGTCTATTTGCGATTTCAATACTTCCAATTGCATCTGTGCGGCATGTTCCTTTTCTTTCAGAAGGGTTATTTCCAACTCCTTTTTCTGTCTTTCGGCTAATATGGATGATTCCATATATTGGGCATCAGTATAGATATAAGACACGAATGTCGCCATTACACTGAATATGTACAACCCCTGATGAAAAAAAGCAAGCCCCTCATCAAAACATATATTTATCAACAGAGAAAAGCACCAAACAGTCAGGTTGTTAAATAAGAGTAGCAGGAAAGCACAGATAAACAGTCGTAGATACGGCTTATCCGTAAATGAAACAAGACGAAACGACCAACTGCTATAAAAGACAGATAGTTCCACGAATACGAAACTTATCAGCAACGACACGCCGAAATCGATCATATAATCTACAAACGACAGTTCGCCGCCGAAAAACCACGTAGTATATTCCTTGTCGATCAATGCTGTCAGCAGATAACTGAGAAGAAATACAATCACTACCAGTAGCACGCGATTTTTTATATTGTCGAACTTGGTTTTTGCCATCCGTTTTTATTTGCAAAATAAGTGACTTTCACCTCTTCCTCCAAACAAAGTGGAGACGAAGCTTCATAAATAGTTCTCGAAATGATATAAATTGAGTGTGAATCGAATACAGGAAATGAAAAAGAGAGTATATTTCATTATCCACATGTCGTAATCCATTTATTACGTTTCCGAAACTGTTTTCTACGTTTCACGCATTTGCTTATTGCGGTACAGTTCCGTAATTCTTTCCTTTGCGCCAAAAAAGAGAAGAAAGAATGAAAAGAATTATTGGAGTTATACTTTTAGCATGTACAATGTGCCTGTCTTCGTGCAAGAACAGGGAAGTGAAAGAAACACTGCCATTATGCCGGGTGATGACTGTTGCCGCAAAGGCGGTGGAAATAAACGAGTCTTATTCAGCTTCCATACAAGGGCGGCAGGATATTGACATCTATCCACAAATATCAGGTACGATAACAGAGCTTCGTGTGTATGAAGGGAAAACGGTTCGGAAAGGTGAAGTAATGTTCGTCATAGATCAAGTGCCTTACCGTGCAGCATGGCGCAAAACAATGGCTGATGTACATGCAGCTGAAGCACAGGTGGAGACGGCTCGTCTGGAATATCGCAGCAAGCAACAGCTTTTTGCGGAAAAAGTCGTTTCAGAATACGATCTGTCCACTGCGAAGAATGCCCTTGCCATTGCCGAAGCGACATTGGAACAGGCAAAGGCTTTGGAAGAGGATGCACAGAACAGCCTGTCTTATACGGAGGTAAAAAGTCCGTCGAATGGAGTTGTCGGCACACTACCTTACCGGGAGGGCGCATTGGTCAGCGCTTCGATGGCTATTCCATTAACTTCCGTTTCCGACAATTCAGAGGTGTATGTCTATTTTTCAATAACCGAGAAGCGGGTTCATTCCTTACTCCGACAATACGGATCCCATGATGAAGTAATCCGCCAAATGCCTCCGGTCAGATTACAACTGAATGACGGTAGTCTGTATGATGGACAAGGACACGTAGAGAGCATTAGCGGCATTATCAACCGGAAGACCGGTACGGTATCCGTCCGCAGTATTTTTGATAATACCAACCGTACATTATTAAGTGGGGGAATCGGTAACGTCATTATTCCGCATCGTGAAGATTCTGTCATTGTCATTCCGCAGACGGCTACCACCGAATTGCAGAATAAGATTCTGGCATATAAGGTAGCTGAAGACGGTTGTGTTCACTCTTGTGAACTGACTGTGGAAAAACTCAATGATGGCAAAGATTATATTGTCAGATCCGGTCTTGCCGTAGGTGACGTAATTGTAACCGAAGGAACGGGACTTCTGCAGGACGGTATTCAGATAGATATAAGAAAAGATGAACCCTCCAAATAATAAAAAACTATGAACCTAAGATTTTTTATAGACCGCCCAGTTTTTTCTGGCGTCATATCTGTCGTGATCGTACTAATGGGATTCATCGCCTTATCTAATCTGCCTGTGGAACAGTATCCTGATATTGCACCGCCTACTATTCAAGTATTTGCCAACTATCCGGGAGCCAACGCCGAAACGGTACAGAAATCGGTTGTAGTTCCTCTGGAGGAGTCCATCAACGGGGTGGAAGATATGACTTATATCACCTCCACGGCCTCTAATAACGGTGATGCCATGATAAATGTTTATTTCAAGCAGGGAAGTAATGCTGATATGGCGGCGGTAAACGTACAGAACCGTGTATCCACTGCCTTGAGTTTGCTTCCTGCCGAAGTGACAAAAGTCGGTGTTACCACCATGAAGCAACAGAATGCCGAACTGAAAACATTCTCGCTCTTTGACCCTACCGGGAAATATGATTTGCAGTTCCTGAACAATTACATGAAGATAAACGTGGAACCGCGTATCAAGCGTATCGGGGGTGTGGGTAATATGATGCTGTTCGGTTCCAATTACAGTATGCGTATCTGGATGAAACCCGATAAGATGGCGCAATACGGTCTTATCCCTTCGGACATCACCGCTATGCTGGAACGGCAGAACATTGAAGCTGCTACGGGAGCCTTTGGGGAAAATCATGATAACGCTTATCAGTACACAATGAAATACCGAGGCCGATATTCCACTCCGGAAGAGTTCGGTGAACTTGTCGTTCGTTCCCTCCCTAGCGGTGAGGTTCTCCGACTCAATGAAGTGGCAGATGTAGAGTTGGGCGATGAAGCCTACAACTATTCGACTGAGATGAATGGTCATCCGGCTGCTATGGCAATGATTTACCAAAAGGCCGGCTCCAATGCTTCGGAAACTATCAATGAAATAGATGCCGTACTGGACGAGCTCGGCAAGGATTTACCTAAAGGACTGGAATTCGTAACTCTGAACGACACGAACATTTTTCTGAAAGCATCCATCAAGGTTGTATTGAAAACATTGTTGGAAGCTATCTTACTGGTAGTGCTGGTGGTATATGTGTTTTTGCATGACATTCGTTCCACCCTTATTCCGACGATAGGCATTGTGGTATCCATTGTTGGCACATTTGCTTTTATGGCAGTGGTTGGATTTTCTGTCAATTTAATCACGCTCTTTGCACTGGTTCTTGCTATCGGTACGGTAGTGGATGATGCCATTATCGTGGTCGAAGCGGTACAAGCACGTTTCGATATAGGTTATCGTTCTTCCTATATGGCCACCAACGATGCTATGCGGAGTGTCGCATCGGCTATCCTGACCTCTACGCTGATATTCATGGCCGTGTTTATTCCCGTTTCCATGATGGGAGGTACATCCGGAGAATTCTACAAGCAATTCGGCATCACGATGGCCGTAGCTGTGGGTATTTCAGCGATCAATGCATTTACCCTTTCACCTGCCTTGTGCGCTTTGCTGCTTCATCCTTACAAGGATGAGCAAGGGAATACGAAGAACAATTTTGCCGCTCGTTTCCGTACAGCGTTCAATGCGGCTTTCGATGCGATAACTTCCCGATATATGCGCTCTGTTCTGTTCCTTGTCAAGCGTAAATGGCTGATGTGGGGAACGCTGGCGGTGTCGATGATATTGCTTGTCTTTTTGGTGCGTACCACCAAAACCGGACTTGTTCCCGATGAGGACACAGGTTCGGTAATGATTAGTATGAATGCCAAGCCCGGAACTTCTATGGCTGAAAACCGGCGTATCATGCAAGAAGTAAACCGGAACATAAACCGGATATCCGGCATTGACTATAACGCCAACATCGTGGGATATTCCTTCAGTGGCGCAGGTTCATCTATGGGAATGTCATTTCTTTCTCTTAAACACTGGGACGAGAGAAAGGGAAAAGGACAATCGGCAAGGGAAATCATAGACAGTATCTATGCTTTCGCTCCCGGTGTACCGGATATGCAACTTTTTGCCGTGACTCCTCCAATGATACCAGGCTACGGGATGGGAAGCGGTTTCGAACTTTATCTGCAAGACAAGGTTTCAGGCGATCTGAACAAGTTCAAGGAAGTGGCGGACAACTTCGTAGCAGCTCTCAATGAACGTCCGGAGATAGAGATGGCATATTCTTCTTTTGAAACGAACTACCCGCAATATTGGGTTGATATAGATGCTGCCAAATGCGAACAAGCAGGTATTTCCACTATTGAGATTCTGGAAACTCTTTCCGGTTATTACGGAGGAGGTTATGTGTCGAACTTTAATCGTTTCTCCAAATTGTACCGTGTGCAGATACAAGCAGATCCGACATACCGGGTTACTCCTGAATCCTTGAACCATATTTACGTTCGAACGGGTGAGGGAATGGCGCCTCTCGCACAATTCGTACAGCTTACCAAAACCTATGGGCCACAGGACATGTCACGATTCAACCTTTATAATTCCATTTCTGTCAATGGAACACCCGCATCCGGATACAGTTCGGGAGACGCATTGAAAGCGGTACAGGAAACAGCAGAAAAGCTGCTTCCGGCTAATTATGCGTACGAGTTTGGAGGTATTTCCCGCGAGGAAAGTCAGACGACTAATAATGTGGCTATTATCTTTGCCATCTGTATGGTGTTGATATATTTGATATTGTGTGCGCTTTACGAGAGTTTGCTCATTCCTTTCTCGATCATTCTGTCCGTTCCGTGCGGATTCTTAGGAAGCTTCCTGTTTGCTCAGATTTTAGGTCTGGAAAACAATATCTATATGCAGACGGGACTCATCATGCTGATAGGATTGCTTGCCAAAACCGCCATTTTGCAGACTGAATATGCAGTACAACGCCGAAAAGCGGGCATGTCGCTCTTACAAGCTGCTTATGTGGCGGCAAAAGACCGTTTACGTCCGATTTTGATGACGGTCATGGCTATGATATTTGGATTGCTGCCTCTGATGATGGCACATGGTGTGGGTGCAAACGGTTGCCGTTCTCTGGCTTCCGGTGTAGTGGGAGGTATGTTGATAGGAACATTGGCACTGCTGCTATTTGTGCCCGTCCTTTTCATTGTCTTTCAGTATTTGCAAGAAAAAATCAGACCTGCACAGACTTCATGTAAAGATGCAGATTGGGCGATACAAACGGAATTGGAGAACCTTAAGATAAAAGAATGAAGATGAAATTTGCATATTATACATTCATATTGTTATGGGCAGTTTGTCTGATGACGGGATGCTCCATATATAAACCTTATTCCCGTCCTGAAGTTCAGACCGAAGGATTATACCGAGACTTGGAGGAAACAAGAGACACAGCTTCAATAGCTACTCTCGGCTGGCGGAATTTATTCTCGGACAAAAAATTGCAAGCCTTGATCGAGAAAGGGTTGGAACGAAATACGGATTTGCGTGTAGCCCATACACGGGTGAAAGCTGCAGAAGCGGTGTTAATGAATGCACGACTTTCTTATCTGCCATCGGTAGTACTGGCTCCGGATGGCAGTATCAGTGGTACAGAGGGAGCGAAAGCGATAAAGACATATAATCTTGTCGCTTCCGCAAGCTGGGAAATAGATTTGTTTGGAAAAGTAACCAATGCCAAACGAGAGGCGCTTGCCGCTCTCGAAGGAAGTCGGGCTTACAGGCAGGCGGTAGAGACACAGCTTATAGCCACAATCGCCAATAGTTATTATATGTTGCTGATGCTCGACCGCCAGCTCATCATCAGTGAACAGACGTTGATTACTTGGAAAGAGACAGAACACTCTATCGAGGCGTTGAAACGGGCTGGAAAATCCAACGATGCAGCGGTACTTCAGGCCAAAGCGAACCGTTTGGCATTGGAAGCGTCTGTAGTGTCCATACGGAAAAGTATACGTGAAACAGAGAACGGACTTTCAGCATTACTGGCCGATACATCACATGACATCATGCGGGGAGCACTGCAAAAGCAACAGTTTCCCGACACACTTTCTGCCGGACTTCCCATACAGCTGCTTGCCAACCGTCCTGATGTGAGACAAGCGGAATGGAATCTGGCACAAGCATATTATGCTACCAATGCCGCCCGTTCCGCTTTTTATCCGAGCCTTACTCTTTCCGGCTCTACCGGATGGACGAACAATGTCGGCGGTGTTGTAGTCAATCCCGGAAGTTGGCTGTTCAGTGCGGTAGGCTCGCTTATGCAACCTCTGTTCAATAAGGGAACGAATATAGCTAACCTGCGTCAGGCAAAAGCTCGCCAGGAAGAAGCTCTTCTTCTATTCCAGCAATCCCTGTTAGATGCTGGAAAAGAAGTAAACAATGCTTTGACACGTTGGCAATCTGCCCGCATTCGGATGGATTATGTCAATCAACAAATCATGACCTTGCAAGAAGCCGTGCGCAAAACCGAATTACTGATGCAACATACTTCCACTAATTATCTTGAAGTATTGACTGCACGTCAGAGACTACTGGAAGCGGAATTAACGCAGGCTCAAGATAAATTTGAGGAAATACAAGGAGTAATTGATTTATACCATGCTGTGGGAGGAAGATAGCCACATAAAAAAGTACATGAAGTTACAACATAAGATATTCTTCAGCTATTGGAAGTTGATATTGGATAATGCGGATAGGTGTTTCCTATCCGCATTACTTATAAATCCCGATTGCTGATTTTGCAAATTACAAGAAAATGCTACTTAGCATAGAGGTATTTTACCTTCTTTTCATCAAAAAACGCCTTTTCAGCCATTCACGTACCGGTTCGTCATACAGTTTAAGGCAAGCATATGCGATAGCAATGGATAAAATGAAGATGGAAACTGCAAGCAAAACATGCATGCCTAAAGGTGCGTCCGGATGATTCCGTGCCCAGGCTATCTGCATATAAATCAGCGGAAAATGTGTGATATAAAGAGGGTAGGAGATCTCTCCGAGAAATTGGCAGATGGCTACGGAACGTTTTCCCGTCACATTGCTGCCTGCTCCCATCGCTACTATTAAAGGGAACATAATAAGTACACAAAAAGCTTCGTAAGCACCGTTCATCCACATGGCTTCCGTACCGCCGATGCGGGGCATAACTAAAATGGCAGCTATCAGCAATGAGCACCAGTAAAATCCTCTTTTTATCTTTATCAGTTTGTTGACGCGCGAGAGCAGTAGCCCCACGAAGAAAGGATAAAGCAGTCGGGATATACCGATGTAGAGTTGATCGGGAGTAAGGCTCCATCCGCCGATAAAGGTATATGCAGCCGCTTCTCTTGTGGCTAACAGACCCAAAGTATCTATATTGAATGCTATGTCGATAGTCAGCAACGCTGCCAAGGCGACAAAGATTCCCAAGGCGATTTTAGAGAAATGGCGGATAAACAAAGCATAAAGGATGTTTGCTATATACTCCCACATGAGCGACCAGGTAGGGCCGTTCAGGGAGTTTACTTCCCACCAGCCCCGTATGTCCCATGAAACTGGTGTGGGAATCATCAGGCAACCCAACAGAACCATCAGGAGGACTTTCCACCAAGGTGTTTCCATAATCAGAGGGAAAGCGGAACAGTCGCCCAGATAGAAAAAAACAGCTCCTATTAACGTGCCCATAATCACCATAGGATGCAGGCGTACCAGGCGTCGCTTAAAGAAATCTTTTATGGACATCCTGTCCCAGCGGTCATCATAGGCATATCCTATTACAAAACCGGAAAGAACAAAAAAGAAATCCACAGCCAGATAACCATGATTCAAAATCTGATAGACAGGGTCCGCAGAATAAGTTTCAAACAAGTGGTAAGCTACCACAATCATTGCGGCAACGCCGCGGAGCCCGTCCAGTATTTCATAGCGCGGCTTCGATGCCAAATAAGTTGTTGTATTCATTATTTTGATATTAAATTCATTTTCACACTAAAAAATAACCTGCCATATTTTCGCAAACCTGGCAGGACCTAAGTTATCCAGATATCTGATATTATCAGTTTTATATCGCGTGCAAAGTTATCCCCCAATTAGTTTACGCATTTATCTTATCGTTTATTAGAATTGTCTTATATTTGCATATTTCCCTATATAAGGAAGAAAATAATAGGAAATATTAAATTATAGTATAATGCCCCAATCTGAAAGACGTTCTTTTACTTTCGAGAATGTTCATCTTGCGCCCGATGAACAGATAGGTTTGCATCAGCAATCTACCTGGGAGCTTTCGTATGTGATCGTAGGTTCCGGCATGAGGTTGATAGGCGACATGACGGAACCTTTTCTTGGTGGAGAGGTAGTTATGATACCGCCGGAAATTCCGCATTGCTGGTACTTTGAGGGCGATGATACGGATGCGCAGGGCAGGATTGCGAACATTACTGTAACGTTTGACAATAATTTCCTCGATAGGTGTTCCGGTACTTTTCCGGAACTGTGCGGACATATAGATAAGTTGAAGAAGAAGTATGATGCGGTGAAATTCGATAAGGAAAAGTCGGAGGCAATCATTGACCTTCTGGAAGAGATGTGTAATCAAAGTGAAGCTGAAAGAGTTGCGTCCATGATAAAGCTCATCCTGATAATGGCAGATAGCGGCAGTGAGCACGTGGTAGGTAAATATCAGAGGATTGACAAAGAAACGAAGCGTATGAATCAGATCCAGACATACGTTATCTGCAATGCAAAGCGGGACATTACGCTCGATGATGTGGCACGGTATGTAGGCATGAACCGGGCTTCTTTCTGTATATTCTTCAAGAAAGCTACCGGAAAGACTTTTGTCACTTATCTGAACGAGTATCGTATAGGTTTAGCCTGCCAGCTTTTGAGGCAGAAGAGGATGACGGTTTCAGAAATCTGTTATAATGTTGGCTTTAATAATGTGCCATATTTCAACCGGACTTTTAAGCGTCATAAAGGCGTTTCCCCCTGTGAATACAAACAAGGTGGCAAAGCTGATGCTAACGAAAAAAAGGAAAGTGATATTTAATACCTATTTTATATAGTTTTCTTTTTCCATATAATAAAGACCCTCGCCACGATCACCATTCTCCAAGTCGGTCAGTTCTAATTTGAATACACGATAAGGGAGGTCATTCTGCAAATGCTTAGGGAGATCTACCGTCAGCAGGTAGGCGCTTCCATATTCGTCGGCATCGTAGTATTCTTTTATTTCCTGCTTCATCAGAATGGGAACTTCTTCGCCATCTATCCAGACAACAACTTTCAGTTGATCGATTGGTGGAGCCCATTGATCCACTTTGGCTTCTTTACTTTGAGCTTGCTGTTTCTTATTGCTAAGATCTTCATTGCGCACAATAGAAGCCGGTTCGGAGGTCTTCATCCATTCGTAAAAGCGTGTCAGACTCATGGGGCGGACATATATCTGATAAGCAGGCATAGCGCCGGGGATGCGGAAAGCACGTATTCCATAAGCTTCCATACGATGATATCGTATGTTTAACGTAGTGTCGCGATCGGCAATAAAATCCCATGCCCAAAACTCTAAACGGTGTTCCGCTTCGGGGAGTCCAAGTTTGAGGGCTGTGTGTGCATAAGTAGGATAGTAGATAGCATATACACTTTGATATTTACCTTTAGGTACCCTGACAGTGTAGTAGCCATCTTTATTAGTGATACCTTCTGATACAGGATTGAATCGGGGAGTGTACCAACATACAGAACAACTATCTATCGGTTGCCCATTGAAATTTGTCACTCGTCCACTAATAGTTACTGAATCTTGTTGCTGTGCGTGTCCGACTGTACAAAATAAAAAGGACATCGAAATGTAGAAAAGAAATCTGATTATCTGTGTCATAGTAGTAGATATTTTGGTAAAGATATGAAATTAATTTGAAAAAATTGAATAAGGTTCTATTTAATATTGATTGATTATCAGAATTATTCTCTTATTTCCCGTGATACGAAGAGAATTCGGAGCATTGTGAATACTGACATAATAGGGAAATCTCCCTAAATAATAGGGAAAAAGATAATATTATATGTTTTTCTCCACTTATATTTGTAGCAACATAAAAACTAAAAACAATATATACAATGAAAACAATAAAACTGACATTAGCACTACTGGCATTTGCAATCTGTATGGGTAGTTGTGCCATGATTTTAGGGATTGACAAAGGTGTCATGATGAGCGTTCAGAAGGGAATGAGTCAGAAAGAAGTGTCATCTATACTTGGGAAGCCGGACTATCGCCGTTTTGATCATGACGTGGAGGAGTGGGAGTTCGTAAAGAATGTTGCTGACAATGCCGGATGGACTACGATTATAGTCAGCTTCATTGACGGGCGTGTGATTAGTATGGATTCTTTCCGGGCAGATGCTCCCCCTTCTCCCGTAGCGGTTTATCCGTCCGTAGAAGTCAATGGGAATATACCTTCCCGGCCACATGCCAACATTGGGAACGGAATGAATGAGAGAGACTTCCAGTCTCTTTACAACAAAGTGAAGGCCAAACCTTTCAAAGACGATCAACTGGATTTGCTGGAAGCCGGAATCGGTAACAGGGGATTAAGTTGCAAGCAGTGTGTGCGGATGATGTCGATATACCGGTTTGATGATGACAAACTGGAAGTCCTGAAAATCTTAGCTCCGAATATCTCCGACCGGGAGAATTATGACGAGATAATCAATGCACTCGATTTTATCTCCAGTGAAGAGAAAGCAAGAAGTATTTTGGGAATAAAAAAGTAAAACGAGAAGGCGGTAAATCCATGCAAGGAAATACCGCCTTTTACTTTGTATGAAGTTATACTGTCATTTATCCTTTTCGACAGATACAGTCCGCCAGATGATCGTTGACGAATCCCGCAGCCTGCAAGTGGGCGTAGCAGATGGTAGATCCGAAGAACTTGAATCCTCGTTTTTTCATATCCTTGCTCATGGCATCAGATTCGGGAGATGATACCGGAATCTCACTCAAGGATTGAAAGGTATTGATAATCGGCTTTCTGCCGGGAAAGAACGACAGTGTATATTCATAGAAGCTACCGAACTCCTTTTGTATGGCAAGGAATAACCTTGCATTTGTAATGGTCGATTTGATTTTCAGACGGTTCTTTACAATGCCATCAAAGTGCATCAACCGTTCGACATCTTCATCGGTCATTTGTGCTACCTGTCCGGCATCGAAACCACAAAAGGCTTTGCGATATCCCTCACGTTTTTTGAGGATGGTTATCCAACTTAATCCGGCCTGGGCACTCTCCAGCACAAGAAACTCGAACAGCGTCTTGTCGTCGGTCACTAAATTTCCCCACTCTTGATCATGGTATTTCACATACAGTTCGTCAGTTCCGCACCAACCACAGCGTCCGTTTACAAAATCTTGCATAATTACAGTACTTATAATGAATGTACAAATATAGTTGATTCACAACGGCATGCCAAATTTCAGTAAGCTATTTTACGATGGAAATCATTTTCCACGTTTCCCGAGTTTTCTTATTTCAGATTCTCGTTGAAGAATGCCGCCAATTTATCGAATGGAATGACATTTTTTCCTCCACCGTCGTAAAGGTCGGTGTGTGAGGCACCTGGAATGATAAGAAGTTCCTTATTGTCACGATAGTTGGTGTAAGAGGTCATATCGCGGTAGGCGTCTTCACTGAAATAGCGGGAATGTGCTTTTTCACCATGCATAATCAGTACGGCAGAGCGGATTTCTTTGCTATAAGCAAGAATGGGCTGATTCAGGAATGACATTGGGCCGGTGACAGTCCATCCATCATTGGAATTGCCCGAACGCTTGTGATATCCGCGTTGTGTCTTATAATAATCGTAATAATCCTTCACAAACTGAGGTGCATCGGCTGGTAACGGATCGACCACGCCACCGCCTTGTTCATAATAGCCTTGGGCATACTCTTTGGTACGCTGTGCATTGAGTTGCTTGCGTTTCTCGTAACGGGCGTTTTCATTGTTGTCGGCATCAAAATAGCCATTTGCATTTACGCGGTTCATGTTGTACATTGTAGAGGCAACAGTAGCCTTGATGCGTGTGTCGATAGCAGCTGCATTAAGTGCCAGACCGCCCCATCCGCAAATGCCGATAATACCGATACGTTCCGGGTCAACATTCGGCTGGGTGGAGAGAAAATCGACGGCAGCCTGAAAATCTTCTGTATTGATGTCCGGTGAAGCAACCCTGCGAGGTTCGCCACCACTCTCACCTGTAAATGAGGGATCGAAGGCGATAGTAAGGAAACCTTGTTCAGCCATTGTTTGCGCATATAATCCGCTGGACTGCTCCTTTACGGCACCGAAAGGACCGCTTACTGCAATGGCTGCCAATGCGCCTTTCGCATCTTTCGGCTCATAGAGATCTGCCGCCAATGTAATTCCATAGCGGTTGATAAACGTCACTTTACGGTGATTCACTTTGTTGGACTGTGGGAAAGTCTTGTCCCATTCCTGCGTGAGAACTAACTCCTGTGTTTTAATATTACTACCTTTCATTTCTTTTTGATTTTGTGCCTGAACACTAACAACTGTCAGCATCAGAAGCATGATTAGCATTATTACTTTTTTCATTGTTTTTTTGTCTTTTGATTCAACAATGCAAAGTTAACGCAAAAGCCCCGCAACAGATTTGCTGCGAGGCTCAAAGAATCTTTCTCAGAAGCTCATTTTACTATATCAATCGCAACTCGCGGAAATTTATTGGGAGATAGCGGTAGGAGAGACGCCGAATTGCTTTTTAAAAGCCGTAGCAAAGTGGGATGGATTCTTGAATCCTACTTCCAGATAAACGTCCTGTACTTTCCGTGTGCCGGTTTTCATTTTCTCGTAGGCCGCTTCGAGGCGTTTGTGAATCAGCCATTTTTGCGGAGTAAGGGTGCTAATCTTCTTGAAATCCCGTTTGAATGTAGCCAGACTGCGTCCCGTAAACGTGGCTAAATCTTCCATACTGAAATCGTACATGTAATTTTGTTCCATGAATTCCAGGATGTCAATTTTCCAGGGTTCGTTGAAATCAAAGAGTGTAGGATAAAAGCGTTCGTCGATATGTAGCAACGCCAGCAGTCCCTCCTGCAATTTCAGATTCATGAAATCGTCCTGTGCCCGGAGCTTCTGGTTGAAGTAAGGAGTCATCGAAGTGAACAAACTATCAATTTCCATGCTGATAGGCAATTTAATCACGCTTGAACGGACTTTGGGCACATTGTCCAGCGCTTTATCCGAAGGAAGTCGCTGAAACATCTCGCGCAGGAAACGCCGTGTAAACATCAGGAAAATACCGCAATACTGCTCGCCATCGAGTGGTTTCTTAGTCAGCGTAACCCGGTGGTCGCGCCGGATAAACACACACTCGCCTTTCTGTACATGGGTGATTTTGTTCCCGTCATCAATGAGCATTTCGCCTGAATAAACATAGTTCATGGCGTGCTCGCGGGATTGATGTACACAATGATTTTCGTCATTGAAGAAACAACTGAAAAATATATCCGCATGTCTGAATATCATCTCATCTCCATCGGTCGGGGCATTTATTTTATAATCCATAAGAATACTTTTTAAGCGCTTTCTGCAAAAATAGCATAAAGCGGAGAATTATTCTTTTGAAATCTGTTTTTTCTTTCTGATTGCGTCTCATTTCGCAAGCCTTCTTCTTAACCGATGTTGTATTCTCGCTTTTTATCTTTATCTTTGTCACTGAGCATACTCTGTATGCTGATTCTGAATGTTCCGCAATATGGGTAAGTTCATTCCTCAGAACTATTTCTCGTTTATCAATTCAAAGTTTAACGGATTACAGCAATTATGGATACTCAAAAAATGAAAGTACAAAAATTAGTACCAACGGAATACGATGGTAAATGGGGCTTTATAGATGCAGCAACAGGCGAAGAAGTCGTGCCGTTTATCTATGACTATGCCCATGCCTTTTCTGTAGGATTGGCATTAGTCAGGCAGAATGGTTGGTGGGGTTATGTGGATAAAACGGGGAAGGAAGTGATTCCATGTATATATAATCCTGCATGGTCTTTTACCAAAACCGGGCTGGCAGCAGTATGCATGGAGGGCAAATGCGGCTTTATAGATCAGGCAGGGAAAGAGGTTATTCCTTTTATATATGATGACGCCCGCTATTTTAATAAAGATGGTAAAGCAAAGGTGAAACTGAACGGCGAAACTTTCTTTATAGATGTGAAAGGAAATCGGGTTGAATAAACATGAAAATGACTTCAATAAGCTTATGATCAATAAGAATGAAATTGCATTAATACCTTTGCTTGACGAAGATATACCGTTGTTTGACAGGTGGTTGAATAAAGATTATATCTATAAGTGGCTGTGTCCAGATGGGGAAGAACAAAGAGAGGCCTGGCTGGATGAGGTAAACAACAGAAATGGTAAGTATGACTTCATAAGACATTTTATTGTTTACTATAAAGATAAGAGGATTGGGTATTGTCTTTTTGCTGATTGTTTTTTCTTGAAAGACTTGGAAGAAGAAGGGCACGACTTTGAGAGTTTGTATGGAGACATCCCCGAAAAGAACCATACTTACGAGATCGGATATTTGATTGGTGAAGAAGAGTATCTGAATAAAGGCATCGGTAAAATGATTATCCGGAAGTTGGAAGAGAAGATCATTGAATTGGGAGGACGTGAAATAGCAGCAGACCCTTCGGAAGAAAACGCAGCTTCAATAAAGGTATTGCTAAGTAATGGGTTTAAGAAGAAAAGTGATGGGGATTACAGAAAAATAATTTAGGGGGCACCATTCATCATTTAGCGTGAAAAGTTGCGGCTTTAAGTGTTTTTTTATTCTATATATCAACCGGGAACTTATTTATCTTTTTCAGAATATTCCGTATGGTAGTCTTAACTCCTGTGGAGTAATATTCGGTATCTGCATTCTCTAATATGAGTTGCAACTCTTTCAAAAGTTCCGGTTCAGACTTGCAAAGCTGGTAAGCCATTCTGATAGACAATGCCTGCACACCGATACTTTCTTGTGGCGCCAACATATGATCCAGGCAATAATTTAGCAAATCGACAGAGACAGGATCAGATGCAGGTACATTATATAATATAGACAGCAACAACCGTTTGGAACCATCATGTTTGCAGACTAATAATCGCTGAATAATATCATCCAGCAATGGAACAAACCAGCCGGGATGTTTCTCACTAACTTTCTCACATGCCCATATAGCCCGCCATGAAACGACAATTTTATCGTCGGAAATCAACCGATATATATCTTTAAGGTATTCCGGATGCAGGCATATTTCCTGCACCAGTTTATCTATTGATAGTTTGCAAAGAGGCATTGCAAGGATGTTTCTGTATTCGTCGATTTTCTCCATATCATGCATGTTTTTGCAAAGATAATGCAAGTTGAATGTAGAACTTTCATACTTACATGAAAAAGTTTTGTTGAGATGCTGTTTATCTTCCTATTCTGAATGCGGATAGTACGATTACAAAATAAAGAGGTTGTGTCAAAATGCTGGCACAACCTTTTTTTATGCGCAAAGCCCGGACTTTCCCAAGCCCGGGCTTTGTTATTACCCAAAGTTTATGTAACTTTAGGCATCAGTTTTTTCGTTATGGC